>Ga0193706_1000023_pt1 | contig 221293 bp, 162 predicted proteins | sample U3c1metaG_FD_160130 | JGI IMG/M metagenome (GOLD analysis project Ga0193706, IMG submission 160130) | Soil microbial communities from a riparian zone of the East river system, Colorado, United States - U3c1 | ecosystem: Environmental > Terrestrial > Soil > Riparian zone | place: USA: East...
TCTCCCCTCGCGACATCAGCTGGATAGACCAGCCATCCGACCGTGACGACTTCCGCGAAACCCTCGCTCGTCGGCTCGACGAGCGCACGTACGGCGTGTGCCACGATCCTGCGACGGTCATCGGCGCCGCGCTCTGCGACGACCAAGCCGCCGCGTCCAACGCGTGCCGACGCGCGCAGTCCGGCAGCGTCGACGAGTTCCTGTGTGACGACCGCGCGTTGCAGAAGGTCCAAGAATGGTTCGCCGACGTGGCCCGGAAGGCGTTTGAACTCATGCTCGGCGCGAAGGCGGGGCGCTCGAAATGAATGCGACCGGCTCACCCCAGCGGCCGTTGCGCTGGTACGAGTACGCTGTCGCGCTCTTGCCCTTCGCTCTCGCGTTCACCGGCGTGATCGGCCTGGCCATCGGCCCCGCGGCCTGCGCCCTCAGCTTGGCCGTCATGCGCTCGTCAGCCTCAAGCTCGGTCAGGATCGCCGCCGCGATTGGCATTGCTCTGCTGGCCATCGTGGCGTGGGTACTGGCGACGCAACTGCTGATCTAACGGACGACCGAATGCCGAAGGAGTTGGCTCGGGCCGCCGGCTCCGATCCGCTTTGCGATCACCACTTCGAAGGTGCCGCGCTGAGGCTGCAGGAAGGCGCCTACACGTGGCACGAAGCTTCCAATCCCGGCACCAAATTCTACCAACAACGATGAGCGCGCGACGAGACACACACACACACGAGCACCGGAATGTCGGCTCGTCCGACCGAGCGACGGCGCCCTGCCGAGTTGAAATCAGGTGTCCTCCCGCGCAGGCGCTTCACGCCGAGATCACAGGAAATGTTCCCGTTTTTCTTTGACTCAATCGTCGAGCCGATGGGCTCGATTCACTAAGTTCGTTGGACGGATTCAGCCGGGTCGATACATTAGTTACATTGGTCTTGAGAATCCCCAGCCTCGTCGTGCACGCGAAGATCGGGCGGCATTGAGCACAGATTGGGCCGGGTATCGCCCTTCCCGAATCCTCACCTCGGGAGGCTCTCGAGCAGCCTTTGGCCGACAAAGCCGACGCGCAACGTCACCACCACGAAAGGTCCACTCCATGAAAGTGCTCAGCGGGGCAGCGATTCTCGCATTGCTGTGTTCCGCCTGCACGGGGATCATCGCGGATAGCCCGTCGCGAGGCGGGTCCCGCACTTCCGGGGGCGGCGGCGCGGGCAATGACAACACCGGTACGGGTACGACCACCGGTACGAATGGCACGACCACCGGCTCGACGGGCACAGGCGGTGGCTCGACGGGCACAGGCGGTGGCTCGACGGGCGCGGGCGGCGGCTCGACGGGCAGCGGCGGCTCGACCGGGGGTAGCGCCGGTAGTGCGGGCAGCGGCGGACAAGGTGGCACCGTCACTCCTCCACCGGCCACGGGAACCGATCCCGGCCGCGTCACGCTGCACCGGCTCAACCGGGTGGAATACAACAACACCGTTCGCGATCTTCTTGGAACGACGCGCGCGCCTGCCGATGATTTCCCGATCGACGACCGAGGCAACGGCTTTGACAACATTGCCGATGTGCTGACGCTGTCGCCGCTCCATATCGACAACTACTACACCGCCGCAGTGGCGCTGGTGGACGAAGCCCTCACCACGGCTTCGCAGCGATCCAAGCTCGTCACCTGCGATCTGGTCGCGCAAGGCGCTGCCTGTGCGCGCACCGTGCTGGAGGCCTTCGTCCCACTGGCATGGCGCCGCCCGGTCGTGACGACGGAGGTCGATGCATTGATGGCTTCCGTCACCCTCGCCACCACGCAGAGCGACGCCGTCGAGCAGGGGCTGAAAAATGCCCTCCGCACGGTCTTGATGTCACCCAACTTCATTTTCCGCGTGGAGAACGACCCGTCTCCGACGTCGTCCACCGGCCATCCGCTCGGACAGTACGAGATCGCGTCTCGCCTTTCGTATTTCCTCTGGAGCAGCATGCCCGACGCCGACCTGTTCGCCGCTGCGAAAGCCGGAGCGCTCGGTCAGACCGGTTCGTTGCAGACGCAGGTGACGCGAATGCTGGCCAGTCCCAGGGCCGCTGCGCTCAGCGACAACTTTGCCGGCCAGTGGCTTTACACGCGGCAGATCGCGGATACCACCCCCGATCCCAAGCTCTATCCAGCGTTCGACGACAGCCTGCGGGCGGCGATGAAGCTGGAGATGGACGCGATGTTCAGGGAGGTGGTGGTCAATGGGATGGCGGCGGACAAGCTGCTCACCGCTGACTTCACGTTCGCCAACGATCGTCTGGCCAAGCACTATGGTCTCCCGGCCGTGGGGTCGGCAACACCGGTCAAGGTCAGCCTGACGGGAACGGCGCGGGGAGGAATCCTGTCGCAAGGCGGGTTCTTGACCGTGACCTCGCACCAGAACCGAACGTCGCCCACGGTTCGCGGCAAGTGGATCATGAACCAGCTCTTGTGTCTCACCGTTCCCCCTCCGCCTCCGGATGTCGATACCTCGATCGACCCGACCAAGGTGATGGGGACGCTGCGCCAGCAACTGGAGGCGCACCGCGCCAATCCTGCTTGCGCCGCGTGCCACAAACAAATGGATCCCATTGGGCTCGGGCTCGAAAACTACGACGCCATCGGCACGCATCGCACCACGGACAACGGGCTGCCTATCGATTCCAGCGGCGAATTGCCCGATGGCCGACAGTTCAACGGAGCGCAGCAACTCTCGACGTTGGTGGCATCGGACATCAACTTCGGGCGCTGCTTGGCGGAACAGCTCTACACCTACGCCTTGGGACGGGCTCCCGACACGGCGACGGCGGGACACATGGACCCCGCCGTCCTCTATGCCATCGCCCAATCCTTCCGAGGCAACAGCTACAATTTCAAAGATCTCGTCACGCAGATCGCGACGAGCCCGACGTTTTTGAACCGACGAGGCGAGCCATGAGCATCCATCGAGTCGCAGGCCGGCGCGCGTTTCTCGCAGGAGCAGCCACGATCGTCGGGCTGCCGTTCTTGGAATCGCTCGAGCTACGAACGGCGAGTGCCCAGGGTGCGCCTTCGCCTCGCCGCCTCCTTTATTACTACGTGCCGAACGGCATTCACATGGCCACGTTCAAACCGACGGCCACAGGTGCCGGCTATCCGACGCCGGCCATGTTGATGCCTCTCGAGGCGCTGAAGGGCGATTTCTCGGTCGTCACGGGACTGGAAAACACGCCGGCCAAGCCCGACGGTGCAGGCGACCACGCCTCCGGCACCTCGGGGTTCATTACGTGCGCACACGCGCTCAAGTCGGAGACGAACATCCAGCTCGGGATTTCCGCGGATCAGGTAGCTGCGAAAGCAATTGGCGCGGCGACGCGCATCACGTCCATGCAGATCGGGATGAGCGGCGGCAGCACGGCCGGAAACTGCGACAGCGGGTATGGATGCGCCTATGCGCGCAACATCTCCTGGTCGGACGCGACCACGCCGCTGCCAAAGCTCGTCGATCCCGTGAAGGTGTTCGATCAGATCTTCGCCGGCGCGAACCCCACCGAATCCGCCGCGGCGGCGGCGAAACGCCGCGCCTATGACAAGAGCGTGCTCGACGGGATCACCAGTGACGCGAAGGGTCTGGGGCTCAGGTTGGGCAGAAGTGACAACGTGAAGCTCGATCAGTACCTGACCAGCGTTCGCGCGCTCGAAACGAAGCTGATGGCGATGACACCGGTCAGCCAGTGCATGCTCGGAACGAAGCCGCCGGCCACCACGGATTTCCCGACCAAGGTGACGCAGATGAGCGATCTCATGGTGCTTGCCATGCAGTGCGACGCGACGCGGATTATTTCCTTCATGCTCGGCAACGCCGGCAGCGGTCAAACGTACCCGAACCTCGGCATCGCCGGTGGACACCACGATATTTCTCATCACGCCAGCGACCCCACCAAGCTGAGCCAGCTGGCGAGCATTGGGCTGTGGGAGATGACGCAGTTCGCCTATCTGCTGAACAAGATGAAGTCCGTCCCCGAGGGCAGCTCGAACATGCTCTACAACTCGACCGTCTTTTTCTCGAGCGAGATCTCGGATGGCAACCGTCACAACCACGATGACATGCCGATCATCCTGGCCGGACACGGCGGAGGGACCCTCCAACCTGGCAAGCACGTGACGTTCCCGGCGAGCATGAAGCAGAAGGTTTCCAACCTTCTCGTCACGATGCTGGGGACCGCCGGCGTCGCCAATGCCACGGTGGGCGACAGTACGGGGCCACTCGCCGGGCTGTGACTCGCCGAGCGGGGAGCGCTGGGTTCATGTCAGTTTACCTACGCGCTCACATTCAATAGCCAGTCTTCCTTTCCGCTCGATGGATCGGGTAGAGCGCCTCGCCGCGCGAGACTCGTGTCACCGACTCCTGAAGGCGGCGCATGGCATTCCCGGAAGCCCAGCAGGGGGCGCAACCTTGCGTTGACGACGTTCGCGCTCGTGGATTGCGGTGTCGTACCGCCGGACGTGCGGTGATTCAGCGGAACCGAGAGGTGTCGGACATTAACGCTAAGGTGGTACCCGCGTTCGCCGGCGGGAGGCTTGGCCACAGGCGACATTTTGCGCGTGAACCCCTGCCTCACAATTTGCCCACGAACTTTGTTTCAGAACGAAGCACGTCCGTGTTATGAGCGCCCGAGGCGGGACTTCGTGCTCCCCAACTACTGCCTCGGAACGGAGCTCAGATGAGCCGAAGACATCGTCCACCTCGTCTGGCGGGCTTTGGCGGCTCTCGATACCGCGTGCGCTCTGATGCAGCGTAAAGGCGCGGGAGAGACGGAGAGTCGATGAAATATCGGACGATTGGGGCCTCTGCGATCTTGGTCGCTCTCTGCACACACGCGCGCGCGCAAGACGACCTGCCCTCCCCAAGCGGAAGTGCCGCGCGGGTCGATCCCGACGCCAAGGTCAAGGCCAATGACGCCCCGCCGCCACCATCCACCGCCGACGAGAGCCAGGCTCCGCAGCGCCCCGTCCTCTACGGCAAACGCGGCGACTGGTTCATCCAGCCCTATGGCTACGCGCGGCTCGATGCCATCGCCGACTCGACGCAGTCCTTCGAAGACGGCATCCAGCCCAACCTCATCGCGCGCGCCGGCACGTACAAGGGCGATCACCAGCGCTCTATCTTCACCGCCAAGGATTCACGTCTCGGCGTCTTCGTGGGCGCCCCGACGTTCGAAGGCATCAAGTCGTCCGCCACGATCGAATTCGACTTCTACGGCTTGGTCCCGACCGACGCCCGAAGGAGCGACAGCTACATTTTCGGCCCGGTCCGCCTCCGCCACGCGTTCCTCAAGCTGGAGACGAAGATCGTCGACGTCATTGCCGGCCAATACCACGACTTGTTCGGCTGGGGCAGCTACTTTTACCCGGCCACCGTGGCCTACGTGGGTGTGCCGGGTCAGATCTATCATCGCAATGCGCAGCTTCGGATCGAGAAGAAGATCCACCTGGGCGAGCTCGAGTTGATGGCCGCCGTGGCCGCCGTGCGGTCTGGCCAGAGGGACTCGGGCGTTCCGGATGGGCAGGCGGGACTCAAGATCGCCTACAAAGGCTGGGCGGGCGCGGCGATGTCGGGCTTCAACCGTCCAACCGTCGCGCCCATTTCCATCGGCGTCTCCGGTATCTACCGTCGCTTCGAAGTGCCGGCCTTCCGCAGCGAGCCGGGTTCGGAAGCCGTGAAGACCTCCGGCAATGGTCTGGCGGTGTCGGCGCTGCTGCCGGTCATTCCCATCAAGACGATCGAAGATCGAAGCAACGCGCTGACCCTGACTGCTGAATACAGCATTGGCACCGGGATCGCCGACATGTACACGGGCATGGACGGTGGCTCGCGCTTTCCCCTCCTCCCCAACCCGAGCTTGGCCGCACCCGCCGTTCAGTACGCTACGAACATCGACCCCGGTCTCGTCACGTTCGACCGGACCTTCGAGCTGAAAAGTATCAACTGGAAGGCTGTCGTCGCCGGGCTTCAGTACTATCTGCCGGTCGGCCGGGGCCGCGTTTGGATCGCCGGCATTTACTCGCGCGCCCAGTCCGACAACCTCAAGACGCTCACGCCCGCCCCCAGCTGGGGCGGTATCTTCACCAACATGGAGTACATCGACGTGAACTTGGGCATCGATATCACGCCGTCCGTCGTCCTCGGGCTCTCGTTCCAAACGGTCAAGCAAACCTTCGGCGACGTGTCGGCGCCCACCCCCGTGTTCGGCCAAATAGCCGGCTCCACGCTGGGAATCCCGACCGTGGCCGGTACCGGTGGTGTGGCCGCCAGCGCGCGCAACAACCGCGGCCAGGTCAGCATGGCGCTTTTCTTCTGATGATGGCGGAGGCTCGAATCATGATCAGAAAGACGACCACATCCTCACCTCGGAGCTCCGGGCGGCACGGGCCGTCGAGATGGCGCGGCGGCGCCCGCGCCATCGCCGTGTGCGGGCTCTACGCCGCACTCACGACCGGCTGCGAGCAGAAGGTGCTCTGCCCTGCGCTCGACAGTTGTGGCGGACCGCTGCCCGTGGGCGATTGGATCCTCGCCCCGGGGCATCCCTCTTGCTCGGAAGACATGTACGTTCCGCCCACCGACACACGCCTGGTGCAGGCCGATCTTCCTCCTGGCAGAACCCCTCCCCCCGAGCCGGCCTTGTTCGATTGGTGTCTCCTCCTGGTCACCGGCCCGGGAGCCAACATCCAAGTGAAACCACCCCGTTTCTATTACGAAGACGGCCCCGTCGGCGCCGCCGCGGTTCAATACGATGCCAATGGTCATTTCTCCGCGGGCATCACCCGAACCGGAACCTACACGCTCGACTTTCCCGCCTATTGCATGCGTGCCTTCGGCGCGATGGACGGCAAACCCGCCGATCCCGTGAACGATCCGAACGGCCCGCCCGCCAACGTCTGCAAACAGCTCGAGGTGCCGCTGCGAGCGTCAGGGCTCGGTGAGGGCTCTTATCGCAACACCACCTGCGAGCCCAATCCCGTTGACCTTGGGGGTTGCCTGTGCGCTTTCGACGTCACCGAAACGGGAGGCCCCTCGGGCTCCTTCCAGCCGATGGACGGCAACACCCTCCTTCACTTGCCCGGCTCGAATTTCCCGCAGAAGGTCACGTATTGCAACAAGGGCGACCGTCTCGAGCTCACTGGAGCCAATGGCGCCTACCTGTTCGATGTACGCGGGCTGCGCACGTTCGATCTCGTCCGAGCGCCGCCGCCGCCCCCGTGAGCTGACTCTCGCACCTATTGGGCGATCGGTATCTCATCTCGCAGGATGACGCTTCGGAACTCGGTATCGATCTGCTCGACAGTAACGTCCAGTTTCGATGTGTCGCTCGTTGGTCGAGCCGATTCCAAGGCGAGCGTGTCGAGACCCGATGCGGGCCGCGCGATTGCCAGCGTGAAAGGTTCGCTGGCGCGGGGCGCAGTGCCTCGCGGTGCCGCCGATATGGGTCGGCCGTTCGCGGTCGGCACACCGGCGCGTTCTTCCCCGAGACCGAGCGGGTCGAACAACGCGCGGAAGGCTGTCGGAACGCGCTCGATCTTCTCTCGCAACTCGGACTTCGTCACGTAAATCTCCTCGCGGCGTCCTCCGCGGACCAAACGCTTGAGTACGAGCTCGGTTGTCGATGGCGATCGTACGGCGATATCGCGAACCACGGGCGCGATGGCCTGAACGAGCCGTTCGGCCAACAGGATAGGTGCGTCATGGTCACGAAGAAGGCAGTCGTCCAGGCTCGCTTGCAGCAGAGCCTTGCGATGAACCGTCAACTCTTGCGCCGAAGCCTCGAGCTTCTCCAACAGCGCGAGCAGGTTGTCGGCCTCCGCTTGGTCGACTTCGAAAGGGGGGTCGGCTGATCCGTCGCGCTCCGCCACACGCACCAGGGTCACGCGCGGCTCTTCGCCGCTCATCAGTATGTCGAAACCCGGACCGGTCCCGTCCGCGGAGGCGCGCAGCGTGACGGAGGTCTCCTTGCCACGAAGATCGAGCTCGATGACGTGGAGCTTTTCCAAACGATGGGTTCGCATCTTGAACTGCTTGTGCAACCACCCGCCCACCTCGGGTATCTGGACCTCGAGATGGTCGAGGATGCGATCGATGCGGATGACGTGACCGAACAGATGCGAGGAAGGGACGTCGAGCTCGATGGTCGCTGTAACGCCGAGAGGCGTTACGGTGTGCAATCGCGCTGCGTACGGTTCACCTGCGCGTGACCTCAGATGCAGGCTTGCGCTGCTGCTGGGCAAGTCGTGCCGGAGTAGAAGCGCCTCGAGCGCCTTGACGCAGTTCTCGCGCTCGCCGGCCCGCGCAACCTCGAGCTTCGCCTCCTCGATCTCCAAAGCAGAGTTCAGCCCTTGGACCTCGCTCCTTATGTGATCGTTCGTCGAGCGGATGACGGCCAGCGCGCAGCGCCCAGCGGGACCGTCCCCTTTGTCGGAAAAGTGCTCCGCCGCCGCTGCGCCTAGGTTCTCGAGCCGCTCGATGTCGCTTCGCGCCGCCTGCCGGAGCGCGTTGCCGCGCTCGGTCTGCCGTTGCAAGCCATCGGTGGAAAGAACCAACTGCACGCAAAAGTCGAGGCCCTCCTGCAAGAAGTCGATGAAGTCGACGTCGAGCGTCGAGGGTGTGGAATCGCCATAGAGATAGCTCATGGGACCTCTTAACCCATTGGATGGTAGGGGCTATCCCCGTTTCGAAACTTCCTACTTTAGTCCTAGCCCGTTTCAGCCGCGCTGGTTTCAAGACCTTGGACGTTTGCAGTGTCGCACTGAGCGCAATGAGCGTCGCCGAAATATTCACGGCACAATCCATCCATCTTGCCGTCGCGAGGATGTCGTGGTTCACGAGGCCTTCAGCGTTGTGACGACGCGAGACCTGCTCTGTGCGATGTACCGGAGGACACACCGTTGCCATGCTGCGCGCTGCGCTCCTGCTGTTTCTGAGTTCGATTGTTATCGCTTGTGAAGGATCGCGCTCCGCGCCGCCGGCAGCGCAGCCCGCTTCCGCCGCTCTATGGACACCGCCCGCGGCCCCAAGCGCGAGGCACAGCCGCTACCTCCTGAAACGCGACGCCGATGTGATGGTCAAGGAGCCCGCGCCCCACCACGGCGTCGGGGAGACGACGGCCTACCGCTACTTCGACGAGCTCGGAAATGCCGGATTGATCTTTCGCAAGCGCGCCCTGCACCGAGGCGCAGCGAACGGTGTCAACGTGCTCGCGCACGACGAGGTATTCTACGTGCTGCGCGGGCAAGGTGAGCTCGAAGTGGATGGCGAGCGCCTCGCCCTCGAACCGGGGACGGCCGTTTTCATGTACCGGGGAGCGACGATCGTCCTGCGCCAGGTCGGCGACGATGATTTGGTGGTCATCATCGCCTACCCGCCGGCAGAGCGCCAACGATGACCGTGTCATCTAAGGATGTGGCATGGTGGGCCGGCCGGGACTCGAGTCGAGTTGCCCAGCTTGGGCACGGCCTGCAACAACCCCTGAGCTGACGCTGCTGTTTCGCTACGGGGTGATCAGCGGGGGCGCCGAGAACAGCTTGATGAACGTGGAATATCCAGGGTTCGCCACGTTGTCGTGGCTGCCGTGTCCGTTACCCGGAAGCGCGCAGACCACGAGGGGGGCAATCTCCGGGCAGCCTCTGATCTTCTTGCAGGTGGTGTCGGGGTTGCCGCCCGCGATCGGGAAGTTGTCGAACATGGCGTTGTCGTAGTTCGTTCCGATGGTGCAACCGTTCACTTGCATGGCGCGCTGGATGGCGACCTTGTTGCCACTGAACGGATTCGTCGTGTCGTTGATTTCATGGATCCACATGCCTGCCATCGGCTTATTGGTGCAGGTGGGCACGTACTGCGGCTCCGTCGGCAAGCCACCGGTGTTCGGCATGATGGCGCGAATCGGATGCGTGGGATCGCCGGCGTACTTGCAGCCGACCTCATTGGAAAACCACGCGCCGCTGCTGTTTCCCGAGGCGAAGACGCGATTTTTGTCGAAGCAGAGAACCGCGGCCAGCTTGTCCCACAGGTTTTCGTAGAAGACCCAGTCGACGGAGTCGTCGCCCTCTTTGTCGTCGAAGCAACCCTGGTTGGGATTGGTCGCGTGCCCGATGGCATTGGGCGGCGGCGTCAGTCCGACACGGATCACGGTGTTGCCGACGCTGCCCGGACCTCCCATCCCGTCGTTGAGGGGATAATTGGCGGTGCCGGTGCCACCGCAGCCAGGCCCTTGAAAGACCAGCGGGTACGCCTTGGTATTCACGTACCCCGTCGGCAGCGTCACGAAGTATTCGCGCGTGTGCGTCCATGCGCCGCATGCGCTATCCGCGCAGCCGGCAGGCTTGGTGCCCATCGTCACAATCGTGCCGCGAACAGCCGAACCGATCGCTTGCCCTGGGTCCATCCCGCAGCCCGGTGTCGGCACGATCTTGGTGATGGGATTGCCGGTGCCTGCATCGCCGCCGTCCGCCGTCGGCTGCCCGCCAGCGCCCGCGGAACCGCCGTCGGGCGGCTGACCACCCGTGCCGGCGGAGCCCGAATCCATCGTTCCACCGGTGCCGCCGCTCGAACCCCCGCTTCCCGCACTCCCATCTACGCCTGCGCCGCTGCTGCCGCCGGTGCCAGTCGTGGTGGAACCGCCGGTGCCGGTCGTGGCGCCGCCGGTCCCGGTCGTGGCGCCGCCAGTGCCCGTCGTGGCGCCGCCGGTGCCGGTCGTGGCGCCGCCGGTCCCGGTCGTGGCGCCACCGGTGCCGGTCGTGCCAGCGCCGCCCGCCCCGCTGGTGCCGGTGCTCGTTCTACCTCCGGTCCCGGGGAAGCTGACATTCGGACCAGCGTCGTCCGAACAGGCGTTCAACGCAGCGATCGTGACAATCGCAACCGCGTAAAAACCTCGAACTCGCATTTTGCTTTTCACCCCCGAGGCCGACTCGGACCCGACGGATCCACGATTCATGAGGTCTTGCGTGTTCATAGGGCCCCTCTTGGGTCGACGGCCTCGGTCAGGCTTTGTTCGCGATCGGTTGATGAGAACGTGGTCTGCAGTACTCTAATGTCCGGTAGGTTGAGTTTCCGTTGGGGGCGAGACGCGAAGTTGAAATAAACTACGGGCTTCGCATCCAAAAGTCGACCACCGATGACGCGTCGCGGTAAAGAGCCGTCCACGACGCTTACACCTCTTGGCGCGTGTGGATGCCGGCCATCCCGTCCCGAAGGAAGCCGATCGTTTGGGCCGATGCGACAGAAAATGTGTGCAATAAACCTTTGTCCCAAGAGCCAGGCGGCGCTCACTTGCGCGAGATGGAACCGATCGACCTCGAAGAGCGCGTGATTTCGAAGATCGCATGGAAGCTGATTCCATTTCTATGCGTCTGTTACATGTCGGCATTCCTCGATCGGGTCAACGTCGGCTTTGCCAAAGACCAGATGATCGCCGACCTCGGCCTCTCCAACGCCGTCTATGGCGCGGGGGCAGGCATCTTTTTCATCGGCTACTTCCTCTTCGAAGTGCCGTCGAACCTGATTCTCGAACGCGTGGGCGCCCGCATCTGGATCGCTCGCATCATGATCGTCTGGGGCGTGATTTCTGCGTGCATGATATTCGTGGAGGGGCCGGTGACGTTCTACGCGCTCCGTTTTCTGCTCGGCGCGGCGGAGGCCGGTTTTTTCCCGGGCGTCATCTTCTATATGACGCACTGGTTTCCCGCGGCGTATCGTTCTCGCACCACAGCGGCGTTCATGACGGCTGCCGTTCTGTCGAACGTCTTCGGATCGCCGCTCTCCGGAGTGCTGCTCGAGCTCGACGGCATCCTCGGGCTGCGCGGCTGGAAGTGGCTGTTTCTCATCGAGGCCATCCCGTCGGTTTTGCTCGGTGTCGCCGTGTTTTTGCGCCTTCCGAAGAGCCCGCGCGACGCCAAGTGGCTCGAGCCCGAAGAGCTCCGCTGGCTCTTGAATCGACTCGACGCGGAGCGCGCTGCCGTCGAGGCCGGTCACACGATGACGCTGCGCCAAGCGTTCACCGATTCGCGCGTCATCGTGTTGTGCTTGGTGTATTTCACGGCGGTGATCGGCGGCTACGGTCTCGACTTCTTTCAGCCGACGCTCATCAAGCAGGCGTTCCCGGGTGCCACGCCGAAGCTCGTCGGCGTGATCAACGCCGTCCCTCCGCTGTTTGCGGTGTTCGTCATGATTCTGCACGGGCGTTCATCCGATCGCAGGGCAGAGCGCAAGGTGCATTTTGCGGCCGCCGTGTGGTGGGCCTCCGCCGGGTTGTTCCTGGCCAGTTTGCCTCTGCCGTCGGGCGTCGCGCTGGCCGCGCTGGCGCTGGCCGTCTCGGGGCGATGGAGCGCGGTCGCGCCATTCTGGGGTCTATCGACGGCCTTCTTGAGCGGCACGGCCGCCGCAGGCGCGATTGCGCTCATCAATTCGGTCGGCAATTTAGGTGGGTTTGCTGGCCCGTACATCATGGGATGGTTCAAGGACACGACCGGCGATTATCGGATCGGCCTCCGAATCCTGGCTTTGGTGATGTTTCTCGGCGGCGCTCTGGCACTCACCATTCGCACCACTCGCGGCCTTCGCGAGTCGTCAGGCGCAGCGGGAGCGCGATGATCATCGTCCTGATGGGGCCCACGGGAGCAGGCAAGACGACAGTCGGGCAGCTTCTCGCCGAGCGGCTCGGCTATCGATTCGAAGACGCCGATGCCTTTCACACTGCGGCCAATATCGAGAAGATGGCCAAAGGCACGCCTCTCGACGACGCCGACCGGCAAGGGTGGCTCGCGTCGATCGATCGTGCGCTGCGGGATTGGAGCGAAGACGGCAGAAATGTCGTTTTCGCCTGCTCGCTCTTGAAACGCGCCTACCGTGAACGCGTCTATCACGGGCCCGACACGAAGCTCGTTTACTTGCGCGTGACGTATGACGTGATCGAGGACCGGCTGCGGGCTCGCAGGGGGCACTTCGCCGACGCGCGATTGCTTGCCAGCCAATTCGCCATTCTCGAGGAGCCCAGCGACGCCATCATCGTGGACGCGACGCGCCCGCCCGAAGCGATCGTCGATGAGCTCGTGGCGATTTTGGTCGAGGGTGCTCGACCCGGCGAGCACGCGATCTAACTCCGACACAGCTGAAATTGCTCGAACTCGTGCAGCGCGGCTTCCACCCGCTGCCGATGAGCGTGGGACGCGCCCCGGCCGACCCAGTTCCAGCGCTGCACCAGAAGTTTTTGCCGCTGCCGGTCGGTTTTGAGGTCGAGGGCGGCAACGATCCGATCTCCGATTAAAACTGGGCAAACGAAATAGCCAAATACTCGCTTGTGCTTGGGAACGTAAGCTTCGAGGCGATACTCGTAGTCGAAAAAGAGTCGGAATCGTGTGCGCTGGATGATGAGCGGGTCGAAGGGGGACAGGATGTGAATCTGTTCCCGCGCTGGATCGGGAATGGCGTCGAGAGCATCCGGACGCATCCAGTATAGCGACTGGCCCGCTCCTTCCACTTGCACTTGTGTCAGCTCCTTTCGACGGACGCGCGATTCCACCAGGCGCCTCATCGCCAGTTTGCGCGGAGCGTCCTGATAACAGATCGATTCCACACTCACGATCCCCTGCGATCGCAGGGCACGATCGAGCAGATAGTTCAGAGTTTCCTTTTCGATCGCGGCGCGTGGCAGACGGTCCCAGCTGAAATGGCGAGTCAGAAGCTCATAAGTTTTGAGCATGCCAGCCCGCTGGCTAATGGTCACCAAGCCCTTGTTGAAGGCCACCTCCAGAGCGCGCTTGGAAGGCTTGCGGCTGCCCCAGGCGTAGTCTTTTTCTACCAGCACGTCATTGTCGATATCGCGAATGGTGATCGCCCCGTGTCTGCGGATGCGCAACAGGACTCTGCGCAGATCGCCGTTTGAAACCTTGTCGACCCAGACGATGTGCCGCTGCCATTCCTGGCGCATGTGACGCACATAAAACCGCAGGCTCTCCGTCGGCAGGTACGACAGGGCGTGCGTCCAATACTCGAAAACCGTCTTGTCGATGCTCTGTGCCCGATGCAGATGCTCGCGCCGATACGAAGGGATGCGCGTGTAGAGGATGTGGTGATGGCTGCGCTCGATGACGTAGATGGTGTCAATCTGCAAGTAGCCCAGGTGCGCCACGGCTGCCGGCGTGGCCTTCGGGCCGGAGCCGAAGGGTTCGGTGGTGTCCAGACGCTGGGCATGCAGCCAGATTCTGCGCGCCTGCGCGGCGGTGAGTTGGAGGAGCGGATTTTTCAACAGGGGTCCTGCAACGCCGCGTCCGAGCCGTGTCGGCGTCTATTGGACCCGCACGCTCGGCGTCCGTCCCTCTGCTGGCTCGAGCGGCAGACGCACGGTGATGGACGCGCCGGGCCCGTCGTTGTTGGCGGCCGTGATTGTGCCGCCGTGAGCGTCCGCCACTTGGCGGACCACGTAGAGTCCCAGGCCAAAGCCGCCGTAGCTTGGGGGGCTTCCTCGCTCGAACCTGCGGAACAGGCGCGGCAGATCCGTCTCCGGAAGGCCCGGGCCAGCGTCGCGCACTTGCAGTACTGCTGTGTCGGTTTCCCGCCGGATTGTCACGAGCACGGGCGCTGCGGCAGCGTACTTGAACGCGTTGGACAACAAGCTCGTGAGAATCTGGTCGACACGTAGGCGATCCCAGAGGCCGCGGACGGGGGCGCCGGCCCCAAGTGACACATCGCAACGAGCACGTTGCGCCGCTTCACGGTGGCGCTCGATGACTTCATGCGCCACCTCGACCATATCGAAGGCTTCGTATTTGAGCGACAACTGCCCGGATGCTATGCGCGAGACGTCGAGCAACGATTCCACCAAGTCCCCCAGGCGATCGCCGGCGCGTGCCGCCTTCTCGAGCTTCCTGGCCACCTTCTCGTCCAAAGACTGCTTGCGGTCGAGCAGCCCCTGAAGCTGCAGCTGCAGCGCCGTGAGGGGCGTCTTCAACTCGTGCGATGCGATCGATAGGAAATCGTCGCGGAGCCGCATCGCCTCTTCGGCCTGGGCAAGCCGAATCCGCTCTTCTTCCATCCTGCGTCGATCCGTCAGGTCGCGCGTGACCTTCGCGAAACCGATGAGCGTCCCCGAGGCATCGCGGACGGCGCTGATGATCACGTTGGCCCAGAAGCGGGAGCCATCTTTGCGGACCCTCCAGGCCTCGTCTTCGAAACGTCCTTCCTGCGCGGCGATCTTCAGCTCTCGCTGTGGCTTCGCGGCCGCGATGTCTTCCGGCGTGAAGAACATCGAGAAATCCTGACCTATGATCTCCTCGCCTTGGTAGCCTTTGATCCGCTCCGCACCCGAATTCCATGTGACCACGCGGCCGTTCGGGTCGAGCAAGAAGATGGCGTAGTCGCGCACACTCGTAATCATCAGGCGAAGCCGCGCTTCGCTTTGCCGCAGTGCCTCTTCCGCGCGTCTTTCTTGCGTCACGTCGCGAAAGATCAGGACCGCGCCACGGATCTCGGCTTTCCCGTCCCGGATCGGTGCACCACTGTCGGCGATGGGGCGTTCGGTTCCATCCCGCGCGATGAGCAGCGTGTGATTCGCGAGACCCACGACGATGCCTTCCTTCAGCACGCGGGCGATCGGGTTCGCTACCTTGGCGCGAGTCTCTTCGTTGACGATGTGGAAAACGTCTTCTACCGCGGCACCGATGGCCTCTCTCTCCGACCATCCGGTAAGCTGCTCGGCGACGCCGTTGATGAGCGTTACCCGCGCATTTTCGTTGGTTGCGAGGACGCCATCGCCGATGCTGCGAAGCGTCGTCGCAAGTCGCTCCTCGGCTTCGCGCAGTCGTTCCTCCACCTCTCGGCGCGCGGTCAGATCACGCGTGACTTTCCCGAAGCCCACGAGCCGACCGGCCTCATCCCGCAGGGCGGTGATGACGACGTCCGCCCAGAATCGGCTGCCGTCTTTCCGGAGGCGCCAACCCTCGTCCTCCACGCGTCCCTCGAGCGTCGCAATCTCCAGGAGTTTTTGCGGCCTCTCTGCGGCCCGGTCCTCGGGGCAATAGAACGTCGACATATGCTTGCCCACGATCTCTTCCGGGCTGTACCCCTTAATCAGGCGCGCCCCCGCGTTCCAGCTCGCGACGTGGCCGCTCGGGTCGAGCATGAATATCGCGTAGTCCTTCACGCTTTCGACCAGCAACCGAAAATGTTCTTGCGCCACGACGACGCGCGATCGTGCTGCGTCTCCGATCAGGCTGTCGGCACCGGCAGTCCCGTCTCCGCTGGCTTTGCGCGTCACGGCACCTTCCCATCGAGGTGATAGGCGCGAAGCGCATTCATCAGCTGCGGCAACTTGATCGGCTTGGGAATGATAGGGGTGCTTTCTCCCAAGCGGTTGCGATCGAAACCGTGCCCGGCCGTGATGACGACCACGGGAACCGAGGCGAGCGCCGGATCTTTGCGCCGCTCGTCGAGGAACGCGTATCCATCCATCACGGGCATCATGAGATCGAGCAGGATGAGCGCTGGGAGGGACCTCATGCTGCGCAAGATTCCAAGCGCGTCGACGCCATTGGTAGCCGTCGTCACCGCGAACCCATAATCTTCGAGCGTCTCCTCGAGCGCCTCTCGGATGTCGATGTCGTCATCGACGACGAGGATGGCCGGGCCGCCAGCGGTCCCCGGTGCGGCGTCTTCATCCGTCGCACGCGCCGATCGATGCGCTGGCTTTGCAGCGCGCACGGCGGGCAAGGCATCTGTCGGTAGCTCCTCCCGTTCGCTGGCCGGTTCGCCGTTCGTCACGAAATCGGGGATTGCTTCTCCGTTTTTTCCCGACCGTTGCCTAGCGTGACGAGGAAGATCGATCCGGAAGGTGGTGCCGAACGCTTCGGAAGTTTCGACTTGGACCGTTCCCCCGTGGGCGTGAACGATTTCGCGAACGATGAACAAGCCGAGCCCGAGGCCGCGAGAGCGGTCGCGCCGCTGCTTCGTGCTGCGGAATGGGTCGAACAGGGTGGGCAGCAGCGACTCCGGTATGGCGCCTTGATTGTGAACCTCGACCGACACACGATCGCGGTTCGTTCCGTCCAGCCGGACGGAGATGGGAGCTTCTCTACGACCGTGGTGTCCGGCGTTCGCCACGACATTGGAGACGACCTGGAGCAGCCGATCGGAGTCCCATGTTCCATGCTGGTCGCCACGGACCTCGCGCTGAATGTTCCACTCGGAGTGAACGACCTCGAGCTCTCCTACCGCCTGATTCAGTAGCTCCGTCAAATCTGCGGCGTGCGGATAGACCTCGACCCCGCCTCCCGATCGGGCGCGCGTGAAGTCGAGCAGCTGGTCGATCATCGTCGTCATGCGATGGCCGCTCGACAGGATGCGACGCAGCGGACGCTGGTCCCGTTCCGCAGAGGTGCCAGCGCCTTCTTTTCGCATGAGCAGCACCTGGGCGGCCGTCGTCATCGCCCCCAGTGGATTCCGGAGATCATGGGCCAACACACCGGCGAAGAGCTCGTTTTGTCGAATCGTATCCTCGAGCTTCGCGACTGCGGCGAAGCGCGTGATCACCGATGCGAGGTGGTTGGCGATCGCTGCCGCCGTTTCGATCTCGTGAGGCCCGAAAGGATGCGGCTCTTCGTAGTAGACCATGAACTTTCCGAGTAACCGCCCTTCGCTGACCAGGGGAATGAAGGCGAGTGCTCGGATACCCTCGCGATCAAAGAGCGGAACGTATGCCGTCATGGTGGCATCGCTCGCTACGTCGGACACCAAGACGGGCTCAGGAGCCACGGCATCGCGCGACCAAGGCGAATGTCCCTCGACGGCCGCCCGGTATGCATCCGAGAGACCGTGCCAAGCTTTGAATCGCATCACGCCGTCGGCATCGAATACCAAGATGGACGCGCGTTTTGCTCCCAGTGCGCCCTCGATCGAGGCCAGGGCCGCCTCGTACACGCCCTCGATTCGATTGGCTGCAACGACGGCTTCTGCGAATCGGTAAAGTTGCTCGGCTCTCGAGCGAGCGCTCAGGGTCTCTTCGTACAAGCGGCTGTTCTCGATCGCGACCGCCGCCCGCTCCGCCAACTCCTCCAGCAGGCGCAGGTCGTCGGTCGTATAGCTCTCTCCTTCGCGCACACGTGTCGCCGTGACCGTTCCAATCGCTCGCCCGCGAACCTTGAGCGCAGAACCGATGACGGCATAAGCGGGAAAGCGCTCCAAAAACGCGCGGTAGGTGGGGACAGCACGCGCGGCAATCATTTCGGGATCGATCGTCGGCAAAATCAGGCTTTCGCCCGTCGCGGCGATGGATCCGGTGAAGCCTTCACCCAACCGAACCGATGCACTCGACGCGAGCGTTCGCAGGAGCTCTTGGGCTTCCGGATTGGGATGTTGCACCGCGACCAGATGCAAGAGACCATCCGGCTCGAGAAGGGCGATGTTGATGCAGCTGTTCATCGCGGCTGCGAGCTCGACGACAACTCCTCCCAGGCGCGAGGAAAGCCCGAGCTGCGAATCCGCGAAGGCCCGCGATGCTTGGCTGAGCACACCAAGCCTCTTCGCGGCCGCGTCCGCTTGGACGCGACTTTGATGTTCCGCCTCGAGTAACCTCAGCCGCTCGATGGCCTGGCTCGCGTACCTTGCGGCCAATTGTAAGAACTCTCGTTCTTCGTCGCTCGCGTCGCGAGGCTCTTCGATTGTGATCCCGAGTGACCCGAGGACGCGACCGTGTGCAGAGAGCGGTAGACACGCCACGCGGTACGAACGGCCCGGCGTCGCAACGGCGCCGAGGTGAGGATATGCTTCAAGTAGTGCCGCTTGAGTCGAAATCCAAACGGGCTCGCCCCGGCGAACGGCGTCGAGGGCGGGGAAGGTCGGCGTCGTGTCCAACGGGACGGCCTCGAGTTGTTTCATTGCGGCCGCATGGTATCCGCGCGCGCGCGCTAGCCGGAGCGTCCGGCCGTCCTCGTCCAGGAGCCAGAGTGCAGCCGAGGACGCGCCGAGCGCTTCGGCAACGTGATCCACGACCGCCTCGAAGACCTGCTCCTTGGAAACCGCTCCGGCGATTGCTGCGGTGATGGCGAGGAGTCGCTCGGCCCGGCGCGCAGCCTCTGCTCGACCGATCTCGAGGCTCTTTCGTTCGGTGATGTCTCGGGTGAAACAGCGAGTGTGCGTGAACTTGCCGTCGCGCGAATACACATTGGAACTAATGAGGACGTGCTTGATCGAACCGTCCTTCGCGCGCAGCCGCGCCTCATAGTTGTGAAGCTCCTCACCTCGGCTCAATCGCGTCAGAATGTCGTGGACCGCAGCGGGGTCAGCGTGCATGTCAGCGATCGGACGACCGATGTATTCATGCTCTGCGTAACCAAGGAGCTCGAGCTCGGCCTGATTCGCCCAGAGGATTGTCCCGTCGGCACTGACGCGGTGGAGCGCGAGTGCCGCGTTTTCGACGAAATCCCGCAGCTGCTCCTCGCTTGCGCGCAGATTTCGAAGCGATTCGCGCAAGGCGCCTTCGACGTCGCAACGATGAGCAATCTCGTTGGCGAGGCGTCTCGAAAAGTCGTGTAGGAGATGGGTTGAACTGATGTTGCTCGACGGGACCGTCACGTCCTTCGAATGCTGCGTCGAGACGTGAGAGTGGGTCGCGCAGACTCGATTGAGACCGGCTGGTTCATTGTAGAAATTTCCCATCGCATACGCGCAGAGAAGACTGAAAGAATGCTTGCGCTGGAGATCGTTCCACAGCTCCTCGAGGTGGATGGCTGCCTCACGCTGGCCATCGCGCCAGAGGAGGTCGACCATCTCGCCGTACGCCCGCAGCCGAGCGTTGGCCGGCAGCGCCGCCGCTCGGTCCGCGATGAGTCCACCGATGATGAGTTCGAAGAGGCCGCGGTCGGGTTGCCCTTTCCGCATGAACTTCGTGAGCGTCTCGTGCGCGTCGAGAAGAATCAGACGCCCAACGGCGAGCATCGATGGCACCTCGATGCCGAGCGACTCGAGTTGTCGACAAAACGCTTCTCGATGAAACTCGGTGGCGATCACGATCAGCGAGTCGCCGGCTCGGGCTCCAGCGGCCAGAAACTTGGCAACCGCGCCGGTCAGGAACTCCTCATCTTCGTAGAATTGAACCTCGTGATCGGGCGCGTCGGAATCGCTGCCCGATGCATCACCATCTTCCCGATGTTGGCGAGCCGGCGACCGACGCGCGAGCTGGCCTTGTTCCGCCACGCGCTGCTTGAGCATCGGCCCCGTTTGGCTTTTGCTCATCGCGTCGCTCCAGTTTGCGTGGGAGCTGAGCGGCCGCCTTTGACGAAACCGTCGCGACACAAGACGTCGACCATCTCGCCGTACACGCGAAGGCGCGTTCGGCCCGCACGACGCTGCTCGATGAGCTGACCTAGGCGCCTTCGAAAGCGTTTTCGATCGGGGGTCCCGTCGACCATAAAGCGATGCATCGTATCCCGTGCGTCAAGCACGGTAAGGGTGCCGGAAGTCCGAGTTCGCTCGAAGTCATGCCTTCGGGAGGTGAGCAGCTCCAGCACTGCTTCCCGGCGTTCCCGCGTGGCGAAGACCAGAACTGGGCCGCCTAGTTTGAGCCCTTCCGCGAGGAAGCCGGCCACGGCGCCGTCGAGGAAAGCTGTGTTTTCGTAGAATTGGACGATGTGATGATGGGCGCGATGGCCCGCCCGCTCCGCAGCGAGCGCCTCGACGTCGGGCTTGCGGAACATGCGCACGCCGCGGACGGACGCGACGGCCGCGAGAAGCCGTCCTTTACGGGCGAGGACTCGCACCATGTCCGGAGAAAGGCCAAGAATCCTCGCCGCGTCCACGCTGGTGAGAAGATTTTCGGAGCGCGCCGCCATGATTCCTGCTTCCGTGAATCGGGACAAAAAGGTACTCAAAGGTACTCCATGGGCATCGGGTGACAAGATTCGGCTCCAAGTATTTGTTATTTTTTAATAAATCGACGTTGGCGACGTGCGTGGCTTCCGGCGACGCGGCTCTTTCGGGATGAACCGCTGGCCGCGCTGGGCAGCGCCGATGGCGCGCCCCGCCTGACGGGCTGTGCAAGCTCAAGCACGCCCATCGAGGTACGGCGAGTCGTGGGCGGGTTACTTCTATGGCTTGCGGCTTCTTCATCGGGGGGCCTCACCGCGGATCTCGTCGCCGCTGCCCGTGTCGTACCGCGCGTCGCGTGTAATCTCGGGACATGGTCGGCTCGCCCTCCACGACGAGGTTGGACGCCCGTCAGCGCGCCCTTTACCATCAGGTCCACCCCCTGGTGCTCGCGACGGACATCGCGACGGCCGTCGTGAGCCTGTTCTTGCTCGCGGCCCGTCATCCGTGGAGCGCGCTAGCCGTGATGTTCGTGCCGTCCATTCTCGTAAGCGCGCTATTCATTAAGCTACCGGCCGCGCTTCAACGCGAAGGAGACCGCGGCGTCGAACAGCTTGAGACCGTCATCGGTCATGAGATTCGGAGTTCCGGTGACGTTGTCGTCCTCGAGGAAGAACTGTACCCGTAGACCGGCAGCCGTCGATCCGTCGTACAGGGTAGCGCCCTCGCGGTAGACGTAGATGGTCGCGCCGTCGCTCGCACCGGCCAGCGTGGCCACGACCTCGGCCGTCGGCGCCACCTTTCCCCAGGTGACTTCTTTGGCGTCGCGGTACACAGTCACCTTGCCCCTCAGGTTCGCTGCCAGGGGATGGTTTGGATCGACGATGTCGATGGCGATGTCGCTCGCGCGCACCCCGAGGGCAAACTCGGTCGGCTCGCCGGGATCGCCCGGCGGTCCCGCGGGTGTCTGGCCCATCTCGTCTTGAATGAACGCCTCATAGTTGAGGAGGGGCGTCGTGGTCGTTTTCAGATGATCTCCGAGATTGCCAGAAAGGATCGACTCCACCACCAGCACCATATCCGAGGCTTGCGCCGCGGCGAGGAGGTCTTCTGGCGGCGTGATATCGTCTATCAGCGTGACCTGGTGACCGAGCGTGTTTCTCAAACGGTCGCGCACGAAACGATCGCCGATGGCGTCGCCGCGCGCGACGCTCCCGTTGCTGTCCCCCACCACCATGAGAATCCTTTTTCCATCTCCGGATGTCGTGTCGGCCGGCGCGCGTGCATCAGAGCCGCTCACGACGTCTTCGGTGGGCGCGGTCACATCCGGCCGACCGGAGTCCGACACCGGTGGCGAAGAGGACGTGGTGCCACAAGCAACGAGCCCAAACGTCGTCACCAGCAGGACCCTACTTTGGGGAGTCTGCCCGCGAGACAGCCGAGGCCCCACATAGGCACGATCCACCATGAGACCCGAGCGTACTAGGAAAGCGTGAGGGCGCTCGCAAGCAGCAAAATCATGAGTATTTCAGCGCGCCCGGACCGATTCGAACGGCCGACCACCGGATTCGAAGTCCGACGCTCTATCCAGCTGAGCTACGGGCGCGAGAGGGCGTAACCTAGCGTAAGAAAGCAGAAGTTCCAACTGCGATCCGAAGTTGTCCAACTCAGCCCAAAGCGGAGCGTTACCACGCCATTACCAGACCGGCACTTGGCGCCGCGCGTACGAGGTTCAGCAGGTCACCCGGTCGAGCCGAGTGCTTGCGTCTATGCGTTGAAAAGAATGCTTGATTCGCGTGATCGCCGAAACCCCGGGCGTTCAGCGGCGTACGCGCCCGAACAATGTTCGTCCTTGGGCCATCCGACCGCCAGTCCGACGCTCTCTCGGCCTCCCCGCGCTGGGGGCCATTTCGCTAAGGCGCGCGACCGCGATCGACTGTTCCCATGTATGGACAAAGCTCGGCTGGAAGCGGTCGCGACTCGCCGGGCAAGACGCGTGGACGGTGCGGGTCGCTCGACGAGTTCACGCAGAGCGGTGACCCGGAGGCACCACGCCGGAAGCCGAGTGCTCGGCGCGCTCATTGACGTCGATGGGGCTCTAGAAGCGTTACGACGACCGGTTTTTGGCAGACAGAGAGGAATGTGCGGTCGATTGCCTGGCACGGCTCTCCGGTGTACTGAGGAAGGATCCACGATGAAAACGGCTTTCCGGTGGTTCTCGATTGCGGCGATGACGTGCGCCGCATGGGGCTGTAACTCGTCGTCGCGCACCGGTGCAGCCAGCGAGCCGTCCGCTCAACCGTACGCCGACAACGCTGCGGCAAGCGCAGCGATGGCCACCGCTTCGACGCCGGCGAACTTGGCGCAGCCCGTCATCGCTCCGCCGTCGAGCCCGCACGCCCCGAAGGACGGTGGCTCAAAGAGCCCGGTGAGCTCGGTTGCGACCACCGCCGCAAGTGCCCTGCCGAAGAGTACTTTGTCAAGCGCGCTCGCTTTTGACAAAGACATCACCCCCGACGACCGCCAAGCCGTACTTGCCGCCATGGTCCCTGCCAAAGGCGCAAGTCCCAAGGACTCACGTACGCTGTCGATCGCCAAGCTCGATCTCAATCATGACGGCAAACCGGACTATATCGTCATCAACAACGATCCGGGCTTCTGCGGGTCCGCCGGCTGCTCGACGTCCGTTCTCCTGTCTCAGGGCGAAAAACGCGTCACGGCGCTCGCGGTCACCGCACAAGGCATGGAGCTTGGCAACGGCACGACACGAGGCGTTCGAGACCTCTTGCTAGACGGTAGGGTGACCTGGGTCTGGAACGGCGGTGCCTACGTGGTCGGCGCGCGAACGGCGCCCGGGTGCCTGCCCGCGTCAGAACGGCGCAGTCCCATGCCGCCCAACTCTACGAAGCTCGCGCCGAAAGAAGTAGCCCAGCGCTTCGGGGCGAAGTCGGACGAGGCCCTGAACAAGGATCCTGCGACGCTGGCGTCGCTCCGCCGCCTCGACCCGACAATCGACGAGCTGATCATCGCGATGTCCGAAGACACCGCTGCCGTTCGCTTGAGCGATGGCAGAGAGATCGTCCTCATGCGGGGGCGATCGGTGCGCGCGGCCGGCGCAAAGCGACACGTCGTTGCATATGAACCCAGCAAGAAGCAAGCATTCCTCCTCCGAGAGACGGACGACTGCGATTGGAAGCTCGAAGGCAGTCCCGATTCGAACGTGCGAAGCGTTCTCATCAACCACGCAGTCTCTTCGAATTGGTGAAGCGCCCTTCGGATCCCCCTGATCAAACGACGATGCCATTGGGAATGGTCGCCCTGGCCATCCGTGCCGACACCGGCACCCAATAGTTATGCCAGGCGCTTCTCAGAAGCGCGACACCCAGCCCCGAAGCCGCGAATCCTCCGAGCCCACGCCGACACCTTCCCCGATTGAACTGGTAAGGAATGCGCCAAACAAGTCGGACAACCGGGAGAACCTCCGGCCGAACATTGGAATTGACATACCTAAACCACTTCCACGCTGAAACGGACGCTCCCGCTGCGCCCGAGGGTGATGATGTCGCCAGCGTTGAGCGGAACCTCTATGTGAGGGCCCGCGGGCTCTCCGTTCACGAGTGAGCCGTTGGTCGACTGCTGGTCTACGAAAACAAGCAAGAGTCCCTTAAAGCCTACCCAAGCGTGCGCCGCCGAGACCTGCGCGTCAACGACGACGATCTCCGAGGCGCTTGGCTCGCGACCGATGACCGCACCCGACCCGATCGAAACGACCTGGCCCTCCAGGGGTCCCGCCAGGAACCGCAGCGACACCGTTGGGGTGTCGCCTCGAAAGACCTCGGTCCCGCCACGCGCGGAAGGGGAGCGCGGCAGGATGCTGGATCGCACCGCGGGCGGAGTTGAAGGGGCGTTGAGACCCGGAGCGACCGAAGGCGCCCCCGTCGGTGGAAGGCTGCACATCAGTTGTGCGAGGGCCTCCGCGTATGTGAGCCAGGTCTTGACTCCCTGCTCTGCCAGCCGAGTCCCAGCTGAAAGCTTGCCCAGTTGGGTGAGAACACGAATCTCGGCGAAGGTCACGGGCCCCTGCGTGCCACCGGCGGGCGCGCTGAAGAAAAACCGTTTCTCGCTGGCGGCAGTCCAGCGCGGGCCTAGTAAATCGACAGGAATGTCCGCCGCCATGATGATCTGGGTCGAAGCATGCGCGTCGTTCATGAGACGCTCGGCCAGCCGCTCTACGGAAGCCTCAAACCAGGAGCGCGCAAGACGTCCGTTACCGAAGTCCGAACCACGGTCCCGATACAACACGCCGAACGCCGCTCTCAACACCGGCAGCGCGTCGTCGGTCACCTCAAGCTTGCGATCCGCGCAAAGCTTCCGATAAATGGCCACGAGCTCGTCAGCACCGTAGTCGGCAAAGTGGATGACGCGAGTGAAGCGAGACTTGAGGCCCGGGTTCGTGGCGATGAAGCGCTCCATGTGCTCTGTATAGCCAGCGACAATCACGCTCAGCCGCTCGCGCTTGTCCTCCATAGCCTTGAGCAGCGTATCGATGGCTTCACCCCCGAAGTCGTGACCGGTCTCTTTACCACTTAGGAGGGCGTACGCCTCGTCGATGAAAAGCACCCCATCTAGGGCGTCCTTGACCACTTCGCTGGTCTTTAGGGCGGTCTGACCCACGTGGCCTGCGACGAGCCCGCTGCGATCCGTCTCCACCACATGGCCGCGCTTCAGCAAGCCGAGGCCCGCAAGGATTCGGCCAATCAGGCGCGCTGCTGTCGTCTTACCCGTGCCGGGGTTGCCAGTGAAAACCAAATGCAAGCTGACCGGAGTTGTCGGCTGTCCGGCCGAGACGAGCCGTCCGTTCAGGCGGGCCAGCGAGACGAGCTTGCGAATCTCTCTCTTGGCCTCGGTGAGACCAATCATCGAGTCGATCTCCAAGAGCAGCGCATCGACATCCAAGACAACGCTCGTCCGATCGTCCGGCACGTCTTCCGCGGTGATTAGCTGGAGCACTTCGCGGTCTCGACGCGGCAGGCTCGTGACGCGTGCGGCCTGCCCTTCGATCACCTTCTCGAACAGCTCGCGGACAGAGCGACCGTTGCCAAAATTCTCGCCGCGGTTTCGGTACATCTCGTGCAGTTTCTTGCCAAGCTTCTTGTGAGCCGCTGGCTGCAAAACGAATTGCTGTTGGGCGGCCATACTCTCTAGTATTCGCATCAGATCCGGTGGCTCATAGTCTTGAAAGTCGATGTAGCGCGTGAAACGCGACTGCAACCCCGGATTGGACTCGATAAACTTCCGCATCGGTACTGTGTAGCCAGCCACGATCACCGCTAGCCTGTCACGTTGATCTTCCATGGCTTTGAGCAGAGTGTCGATCGCCTCCTGTCCAAAATCCCGTTCGGAATCCTTCTTGAGCGTGTAGGCCTCGTCGATGAACAAAACGCCATCTTGCGCTTCCGAGATTCGCTTGAGGGTCTTAAGCGCTGTCGCGCCGATGTATTCGCCCACCAGCGAAGCTCGATCAACCTCGACAACGTGACCCCTGCTCAGAAGGCCTAGCTCCTTGTAGATGCGCCCGACAATGCGCGCCACGGTGGTCTTGCCGGTTCCTGGATTTCCCGTGAACGCAACGTGCAAGGAAGTGCCCAACGTCGAAAGCCCATGCTGCTTTCGTTGCTGCTGTAGTTGCGCAAAATCAATAAGCTTCTTTACCTCCTCCTTGGCTCGAGCCAGGCCAATCAACCCCTCGAGCTCCTCGAGACCGCTGCGGCCCAAATGCGCCTCAGGCGCGCTCGAGTGCACCCGCGCAGGCTCAATAGGCTTTGCGGTGACGGTGGTTGTGCCATCTGGCAGCGGCCGCTCATTCTCGGTGCAGGCCTGAACGAAGATCTCACCGGTGCCGTCCACAATGAGCGCGGTCTCGCTGCCTTTAGTCTTAAAATGGACACCAATCAGGCTGGATTGTGCATCCTTGGCGAATACGCCGTACTTGCAGAGTTCTATCAGACACCGCTCCAATCGTACTGCTGCCCGCTCACATAAGTAGATCCCTGCAGTCTCCTCTACCCCGGCGACTCTGGAATCAGTGATGGTAACCTTGCTATTGGCACCCGCCGCGATGGCAGGCAACTTCGACTGGCTGAAGTCGCAGTGCGCCACCGTTCCTTGCGAATCGTTGCGAAGGTAGAACCCGCTACCCCCAACGTCCGCGAATCGCGATCGCGCGATGTTGGCTCTCCCACCTTCGTCCAGAACGACGGCAGAGCTCTTGATGCGGACAAATTCAGAGTCCAAGATCTCCAACTTGCCTCCGCCGATGGCTTTGATTCCCGCCGAATCGACATCGATGACCCTGCAGCGCTGCAAATGGATTTGACCACCCTCTTTCGCAAAACACGCGAAGTATTGCGTAGGGCCGAGTTCGCTATCACTGATTGCGAATGAACCGCCACCGGTGACATAGGCGAGTTCGGCCGGACAGTTGTGCAACTTACACCCGTCCGCGGTGGCCATCCCGCCGGCGCCGATCCAGATGGCGGGATAATTGACACCTGCCTCACTCACCTCGGAACGATGCAGCGTGACTGTTGCGTACTCCTTCACGTTGACGGCGTTGCCCCGAGGATTCGTTAGCCGGCATTGATCGATTTCCAGCTTGGCTTTCTCCATGGCGGAGATTCGGCCCTGAAAAGTGAGGCCGCGGACCACGGCAGCTCCACGGAACGAGAGGTCTCCACGAACCATGACGGTGTTCGGATTCGCTGCAACGATGCTGACCGAATTGAGGCTGATGTCGCCAACGACGTAACTGCCTGGTAAGAAGTCCAGGACGTCCCCAGGCGCGAGCCTGTTGAGAACCGCTTGCACGCTTGGGGCTGAGCCGCTCCCGATCGACCACTTTGTCATGCGCCAGCCACAGTCCGCCGAGGGGAAGCCGTTGATGCATTCATGGTCCTCAGACGGTTTCTACCAGGTTTCGGTCTGATCTTCGTCAGGAGCGTACACGCGCTCTACGCGAAGCGCGCCGGGGCGCGCGGCGGGTGGGAGCCAAGACGGGCTCTTTGACCGTTGTGCAGCGCACGTCGAGTGAATTGCGACTCAATCCCCATCTTCACACCGTCTTTTCTCGACGGCGTCCATCACCGAGACGATGACGAGAACGTCCACGTTGCTGTCCCGGAGCTGAAATCGCAGGTCCTCGCTCTCGTCAGTGCGCAGCCATAGCTCTTGCACGGTGTGATGGGTCGTGTAGCTCGAAACGCTGTTGTTGGTGTGAATGTAGCCGCCGGGACCGTGGGTCGTCGTTGAGCCACCACCGGACACGTGCGTGGCTGCGTACCCGCTGAGAGAAACCTTCGTCGCCCGGCCCGCTCGACAGAGGATGCGGTTGCCCCGCACTTGCAGCTCACTCGGTGGCGCGCCAGTGCCCGGCGCGGACGGCGCCGGCACGGCCCGCGGCGCGGGCAACGCGGTCATGTTCGGAACTTGCACCATGGCCCGGGTGCCGCCCGCCTCCGCCCCCGTCACCACGGTGATGCCGCTGCGGCCCATCCGAATCGTTTGCCCGAAGCCGAGTGCTTGACCCGGCCGAACCCGTTGTTGGTCGTGGCCGATGGTGCCGTTGGTTGAGCCGAGGTCAGTGACGAGTACCTGTCCCTGACGCACCTCGAGCCGAGCGTGGCTGGCCGAGACGTCCGGGTCGCCGAGCACGATGTCACCGGCGTCTCGTCCTACTAGATAACGCCATCCAAGAGCGTTCGCCGCTCGACTCGCCCGTTCGCATAATGAATCAACACTGTTGCCGAAGTCACGGTCGTGCAACCTCACATCGAGTTTCGAGTGCAACGACGACCAGAGTCGACACCCGTACGTAACGTATTCTGGGAGGTCTGCCTTCGCAATATTGATCTCGCGCCCCGCCTTCGCCACGCTACGTCGTGAAGCGCAGGGCGAAGTCACGCACGTACGGTTTCGATCTACGTACCCACAAGCACGAGCTCACGGCCTCCGCGCCGAATATTTAACGCGCGCCCCGAACATGCACAACTGAGACGAGCCCATTTGCTGCTCGGGCCTCTATGGTATCCGCTGGGCGGTGGCCACCATCTTTCCGTTGACCAACCGCCACTCCGCGCGATCTGCGCCATCTCCGATCACGTAGGCGTCACCCATCACCTTGCCACCGGAACCGCCGAACGAGTCGAGTTGTTGCACCGCGCAGCGCGCGTCCGGCGCAAACACGTAAACGACTTCGCTCACGCCGCCGACGCCCTCGTAGGCGGTGTTCGAGATCGATAGGAAAGCCTCGAGTGACCCATTTCGATCGAGATCCCCATAGACGACACCGTAAAGCGTAGAGACTCTTTCGTTCATCGGTTCATCCAACTTGAAGTTCGGATAATGAAATTTCTGCCAATCGATCCTGCGGATATCACAGGCGCCGTTCCCTACCGGTGCCTTTTTGATGCCGTCTATCGTCGCCAGCAATTGCCGAAGGGCATTGAGATCGCTCTCGGCGGCGGCAACGTCCCTTTGTGCCTTGCTCGGTCTCGGTTTGGCCGGCGGGGGACCCAAGTCCGCTAGACGCGTCGCGTCCGCGGACGATTGCGTCGCCGACGCTGCGGCCGCCGTTGCCTCGCCCGACTCCGCCTGTGCTCGCGTCACCTGATCCGCGGTCTCTTTCGCGGCGCCGCTCGAAGCCGCTTTGAGCAGGGCCACTTGCTTTTTGGCTTCCGCGGCGGCGTCTTTCGCCGTCTTGGCCTCTTGGACGGCCTGCGCCGTCTGCCGGGAGAGTTGTGCCTCGGTCGCGACGATCCCCTTGCCTGCTTGGACGAAGGTGTCCCCGTGCGTCTTCGCTGCCTGCGCTTCCGTGAACGCCATTTCGAGCGCTTCCGCCGCAAAAGGCACGGCGGGAGCCGTTTGTCCCGGAGCGTGAAAGCGCTTCGACGCTGCCCGGGCCGCCTGCAGGTGTTTAGCAAATTCCTGCTGTTCGTCGGACGCCGTTTTTCGCTCTTGTTTGTGTCTATCGACGAGTCCCTCGATCTGCTGCTTAGCCGTTGCCGCGGCGTCCCGTGCGGTAAGAGCCTTCCCTTTGGCTTGCGTAACGAGCGCTGAAAGCGCTGCCGGATTGGCGCTTTCAGCGCCGGCCACGGCACGCCGCGCGCCGACGAGAAACGCACAAATCTGGAGGCAAAGAACTGCAATCGCAAATCCGGGACGAGCCGCGCGTCGAACCGTTCGGCCTATTTGCATTTGACCTGACCGACGCCATTCTCGCAGCGGAAATCGCCGGTAGATGCCTTTCCCGCGTTGCGGCAAATCGCGTGAGCCTCCATCGTCATCATGTTTTCCTTGCCGAGGGCGGCCTGAGCCTCGCAGCCGACGAGCCGGCTTCCGCCCCACGCGCTCTATCTCAGTGTGCGCCGTCTGCGAGCAGCCCAACCGAGCCCCAGCAGCACGACGATGGCGACAGAGGAACCAGCCGCGGGTGCCCCGGTAGTCACCGCGCATCCTTTGGATTTGCCCGCTGAGCCCCCGCCGGTATCCGAACCGCCTGCCGCGTTGCCAGACGCACCACCAGCGCCAGAGCTGGCGCCGCCGCTGCCACCGGCGCCCGCGACGCCGCCCGCATTTCCAGGATCGCCAGTATCCGAACCGCCGGAGTCGGCGGTAGTCGTGCCGGAGCCGCCCGTGCCGGAGCTACCGCTGTCGGCGGTATTCGCGTCAGCGTTGCTCGTGTCGCCGGTATTTACGTCGGTGCCGCCACCCGCATCCGCAGTGCCCCCGTCTCCCGCCCCTGCGTCGGTGCTGGTGCCCGGTCCGCTTGGGCAGGGGACCGGAGTCTGAGAACCCGCCGGCAGCGTGAGCTGGTAGAGCCCTCCGATAAGGCCTCCGATGCCCCCGCGAAAGGTTCCGTAGAGATTGCCATCGTTCCCAACGGCGGTACCCATCGGTTGCCCTCCGTCGGTCGCGGTCCCCTTGAAGTTGTAGAGGACGGTGAACGTGCCGTCGAGGGCAAGTTCGTAGACGGTGCCACGATTATTACCTGTGGTTGCACCACCATATTGGGCGGTGCCGTATAGCTTGTGATTGCGGCCTTCAATCAATGTGCCGCCGCTCGCATCGCCATCGCCGGGATTGAGGTCCACATCGCCGTCGGTTCCAACGAGCCCGTGCACGGTCGACAGGGATCCCGAAGGCGTCACCTCGAAAATGATGCCATTCCCACCGAATGCTCGACCGTAGAGATTGCCGTCGCAGGCCAACAGCAGATCGTGTGGACCGCTGCCGCTCGTGCCGCCAAACGACGCGACGACATTGAACTGTCCCGCCGGCGTAACACGGAAGACCGTGCCACCTTTGTATTGCCCACCGGTTGTAGTCGTCCCGTACAAATTCCCATTGGCGTCTTGCACTAGCCGCGACCGCGGATGAGCACCGCTGACCGCGCCGTCATCAATCCCGAAGTCATACAACGTGGTGAAGGTTCCCGCCGGTTCCAGCTTGAAGATGGTTCCCGAGCCCGTCGCGCCGTCGGCGCCGCCGTAGTAGGTCGTGCCGTAGACGTTCCCCTCGGCACCCACCACCACGGGTCCGTCGGGGTTCGCGCCGTTTGCGACGTCTGCGACCGCGAAGGCATGCAGCATCTCGAACTTGCCAGCCTTCGACAGTTTGAATACTCCGCCGTTCGCAATCGATCCCTGACCCGACTTGATGGTGCCGTAGAGGTTGCCATCAGGACCCTCGGTAACCCCACTGTGGACCGCTTCGCCGCCGGTGAACGGCATGATGGTGTCGTACGTTGATCCATCGCCTGACAGCTTGAACACGGAGCCGTTCACGCTGCCGTTGCCTGCCGTTGTTCCGTAGAAGTTACCATCCGTGGCCAGCAAAAGACCCGGATTGGGGGAATATTCGTTCGCACCGGGGCTTCCTGTGACTGAATGAACGATCCTCTCTGGAACGTCGGCCCGGGCAACTGACGGGCAGGCGACAATCGATGTGCCAAGAAGCGTGCCCAGAACGGGCGCAGCGGATACGAATGCTCGCAGCCTTGACAAATGCACCGATCGCGACAAATTAGGCTGCTTTTTCATGCTTGATTTCATCACGATCTCCGTGTGCGGCAAAAAAGCCCGGCTCGTATTCGATAGGCTTCGCTGTTCGTTGGGTATCATCCGCGTGAACATCGAAGGGTGTGGCATAACAGCGACATCCCGCTTGTGAAGCCGCGCCAGGACGCTGGCCAATTTGGCATAGTCGCTGTGGGTGCGATCCGTGTCAAGAGCGATCGGCTTTATCTGAAGGCATCGAGCGGCTGGCTTTCTAGCGCTGGTTACGAAGGGCTGACGCTGGTTGCGAACAAATATTCAAATCGAGCTGGAGGTAAAGACTCGCAACGGGCGCATAAATGGAACGCCGATAAGGATGTGGCCCCCCCTCGCACCCCTACAACGACGGCAACGAGATCGCCCTCAACGTCGCCGGCGGCCACATCGAGAACAGCAAAGCGAAACGAAGGCGGCAGCGCGATCTTCTTCGTAAGCAACAACAAGACGGGCTCGATCACCATCAAAGACTCGGCCACACGAAATAACCCGCGCGGTACGTTGGACACTCCCAATCTCCCCGGCTTTTGCGTCATCGCCAAGCAGCCGATTGTCAACTCGCAGATCTTTCGTTGAGCGGCGTCAGGTACCCGACCACGCCAAAAAGCCCTCGGCGCATCGACGACCTTCGGGGTCCACCGTCGCGAGGCGCTCCCGCTCGCAGCCCCACACATCCTCGAGCGGCGTGTGGCGCTCCACGAGCTCCGCCGCGGGGACACCAGCGCGACTCGAGGCCCGAGCGCAACGTGAAACCAAGACTCGCTCGAAAGCTCTATCGCCGACGCTACCTCGTAGAAATCTTCTTTCACAACCTCAAGCGTTTTCGCGCCATCGCCACCAGGTACGACAAAACGGCGCGCAACTACCTCGCCCTCGTCCAGCTCGCGTGTGCCCGCCTATAGCTCGACAACTAGGGACAGCCCCTGGTACTCCGTCACAGAGGAGCTGGTTCGTTTCCGGCGGCGATGTCAGGCGCAATTGTATTGCCTGGGTAGGCACGTCATCGTTGGTTGGTGCGGAACGCAGTCTGATCTAGCGTCGCGAACCCACGACTCTCTCGGTTGAACAGACAGAAAGCGAACCGGCGTTGTTACCACGCCGTTCACGCGAAGGCCGTCGATCTGCGGCTCGCCGACTTCTCGATCAAGATCCTGCCGCTCGAACGCATCATCGCGAGCAAACGCGCCGCCGGGCGGCCCAAGGACAAGGCCGTGCTCGAATCGCTGCGCGCCGCCGTCATCGCCCGGCGTGCAGCCCCGAAACGGTGAACGCGGCCCTAGCGCGTTCACCGAGGACACTCGACAGGCGATCTCTTCGTGATCGGGAAGCTTGCCCGACGGGTCCGGGTTCGCCACGAAAGCTGAGTTGGACACACGGTGACCAGTGCCCGGGCACCGGGCCCTGGTCACGCCCGAGCCCTTCACGCCTCTCACCTCGAGACTTGCGGGGCCCCCCAAACCCTTCGCGCGCCCTCACCTCAAGACCGCGTACTCCTCAAGAACGCGTCATCTCGAGCATCGTCGACCGGAATCCGCAAGCTGCAAAAAGCCGTTGCGCCGGTTCGTTCGCGATCATCGTCGAAAGCACGATGCGCGGTGCGCCGAGGACGGTGAGCTCTTCGATGATGGCGTGGACGAGCTTGCGGCCGGCGCCGCCGCGGCGCGCTTCGGCGGCCACGAACACATCGTGAATCGCGCCGTGCTCATCGAGGAGCGCGTTCCAATCGCGACCCTCGCGCGTGCCGTACGCATAGCCGACGATCCGATCACCGATCGTCGCCACGATGATCACGGCGCCCGTGCGCGCGAGCTCGCGCTCCAGCCACCACGCGTAGCCTTCTTCCACCCGTTCCGGCAGAAGAAAGCGCGCCGGATCGACGGCGTGATGCATGCGAACGAGCTCGCCGGCCAGCGCGGCGACATGCGGCAGATCGGCCGATGTTGCAGCTCGAATGACAATGTCGTCCATTTCTTCTCCGACGGCGCGCGCGTCCTTGGGCACCTCCTTCTACCACGGCGTTTCGATTGTTACGCCGTGATGGCCGTCGTTGCCGAGCGGCCGCAGCGCTCCCTGCCGCGGCCGCCCCTGTCCTGCGATCAGTCGCAACTCGCTGTGTCGAGCGCGCCCATGGCCGGGCCGCATGCTGCCTCCATGCACGCACCGCAGTCGGCTTGGTTGCCGCTGCTGCATACCGCTCCGCAGCTTCCGTTTTCGCTGGTCTCCGTGATCTGGCACTTCAGATGACCGGTCACTTGTTCGCCGATGTCCGGACAGCTGTCCTGCACGCAGCCGAAGAACTCGGCCGTGGTGTCTTCCTTGCCGCCGTATTTGTTGAGGCACTGCAGTGTCGCCTTGCCGTCGGCTGTGCCCGTGCCGATGAACGTGGCACCCCCACCTGCGGTGGAAATGCCGCAGTTCTCGACCTCGGCGTTGCGCGGGTAATAGTTGCCGAGGAACATGCACATTTCGTCCTTGGTGGTTCCGCCCTGCGCGACCTGACGATCCTCGGAGTTCTGGTAATGGCACGTGTAGTCGATGGCTTGTCCTTTGCGGAGGGGCATTCCCGGCGACCATTCGCTGATGGGGACGTCCTCCCAGTCGTGGCTCTCGTAGATCTGGGTGAGGCTTCCGTCCGATGGTTCGACGACGTTGGCCGTGTAGCCGACACCTCGGCGATGCATGTGCGACTGCGCGCTGATGAGCGTGATGTCGTCAGAGAGCGTGCATCTCATGCGCGACGACGCCGAGCTACGGGCGGGGACGCGAATGAACGGGTTGTAAAAGAAGAGAAACCCGCCCTCCTGAACGACGTCCTTTTCCGGAAGTGTGTAGAGGTTGAGCCTCGCTTCGGCGATGAGTGGGTTGCCCGACGCATTCAGGTAGTGTGTGTTGATGATGAGCACGGTGCCGGGGTCGAGCTTGGCCGCGACCCCGGGCGGAAACGTCGCGGCATTTTTGGCCTTGGCCGACTGTGCACCGGCGACCACACCCGTGACATCCCAATCCGCTGCCGCGCCTTCGGCGCAGTCGAACACGCCGTTTTCATCGACCGCGAGCGGTGTGCCGCTCCTCACTACGGTGGGAATCGACTTCATGCTCGTGCGGTAGAGCAGAACGTGGTGGCTGCCCGGTACATAACGTACGACCGCGCTGTTCACGTTGAGCCCCTCGGCCGGTACCTGAAAGAATTTGCAGCGCTCGATTTCCTGCCCGGGCAGGATGGTCGACACCATCTTCAATTGGAGACCCTGGCCGGCAGCCGGCGGCTCCAAGAGTGTGTCGTTGTCTCCACCGCCCGGCGGCGGCGATTGCGGATCGGCCGAAGAACATCCCATGAGCAGCCAAACGCCCGCAACGGAACCAACATGATAAAGTCGCATCTTACGTCCTCCTCTTGAATGGCGAGCGAGGTTCTCCCGCCGGACAGCCCCCTCGAGTTTCCAGCCGCCGCCAAATGCACACTCTGTTCCCGAACCGGTGGTGAGTGTTTGACGTAACACCGTCTTTTTTTTTCAAATGGCTCGTGAGGCCATCCTGATGGTGCACGCCACACGTAGAGAACGCGGGGAACTTTGGCAACGTCACCGGGTTGACGGAAAGGCTTTCCGCGCTCAGAATCGCCGACCATGACGTCCGTCGGCTGAAAGACCCCACGCTGGCCGCTGAGTTCGGATGGCCGGCCGTGGGGATGAAGCGCCCTTGCCGCCCGCATTCTCGCGAATGCGGCGTGTCGCGTTTCCACTAGCCGCCGAGGTGGGTCATGAGTCTCTCGTGTTGGGGATATTCTGCGTTCTTCCATGATGCGTTGGAAGCGCTGGGCGAGCCGTCGCTCGTTCCGGCGCGGGTACTGCGGGGCGAGCCGGCTCCGATTCGTGTGCAGGTCGCCGCGGGCGATGCCTTGGCGTCCTTGGCCGGTCGCCTCCGTGAAAGCGAACCGGCAGCGACCATCGTGGCCGGTGACTGGGTCGCCTTCGACGAGCGACATCATGTCGTGCGTCACACGTTGCCGCGGCGAACGGCCTTCGTTCGACGAGCAGCGGGGGGCGCTTCGCGCCCGCAGGTGGTCGCGGCCAATTTCGACATCGCGTTCGTCGTGATGGGGCTCGATCACGATTTCAATCTGCACCGCTTGGAGCGTTACCTGGCGCTGACGCACGCGAGCGGCGCCACGCCGGTCGTGCTGCTCACCAAGGCGGCCGTGGCGACGGCGCGCGACCGGCTGGTGCGCGAGGCAGAAGCGGTTGCGCGGTCGATCCCCGTCTACGCCATCGACGTCATCGCCGGCATGTCGACGGATGTTCCCCGGCAATATCTTGGCGAAGGCGTCACCGCCGTGCTGCTCGGCTCGTCGGGCGTCGGCAAATCCACGCTGCTCAATCATCTTCTGGGTCACGAGCTGGCGCGTACGGCGCCGACGCGCGCCGGCGACGACAAAGGGCGCCACACCACCACCCGCCGCGAGCTTTTTCAAGTGCCGGGCGGCGGATGCATCATCGACACACCGGGAATGCGGGAGCTCGGCTTGTGGTGCGATGGAGACGCGCTCCGCGCGGCGTTCGACGACGTGGCGAGCTTCGCCGCCCAGTGCCATTTTCGCGATTGCAGTCATCGAGACGAACCCGGCTGCGCCGTGCGACACGCCGTCGACGGAGGGTTACTCGATCGCAGCCGCGCGGAGAGCTTCCACCGGCTCGATCAGGAGATGGAACGGGCACGCGCGCAACGTCAAAAATGGGAACGCCGCGCCAAGGAGCGCGTCGGCAGCCGAATGGTGCGCGAAGCCAAACGTCACAAGTACGGTCGCGACGGGTAGTGGCGCGCCGCTCCGTGCGTCGTACGCGTTGTACGCCACGAAGTTGTCACCGATTGTCCATCTTGCTGGATCCGCTCGCGGGCACGATGCCCGAGCGCGTGGTCGCCGCTCGCACGGCGAAGGAGAACGCGCGTCCATTTTCAGCCAAGGAGATGCCGATGAAGCGAAATAGCACGGACCTCGGGTTCAGCCGGCGCGCATTTGCAAAAGGAGGAGCGGCGGCAGCAGCGGCGTGGGCGTTCACGCGACCGTTCGACGCACTCGCGCAGGGCGCAGGCACGCGCGTCGGACCTTCACCCGATTACGGGGAGCTCGTGGAGGCCATCGATCAACGGACCGGGCTTCCTCTTTTGAAGCTGCCCCGAGGCTTTCGCTACACGTCGCTCAGCTGGACGGGCGACTTGATGACGGACGGGAAGCCCACGCCCGGCGGTCACGACGGAGGTGCGGTCCTTTTCGGCGGCCTCGATCGGATCGTCTACGTGCGCAACCACGAATTGTCGTACTCGGCCACGGCCGTCCACCAGAGCTCCTTCACCACGAGCGATCTCACGTACGACGCCGGGCACGCGCCGGGTGGAACGACCAACGTCGAATTCGACTTGCGCCGCGGGCGCCACATCCGAACGACACCTTCGTTGAGCGGCACCATTCGCAACTGCGCGGGGGGCCATACGCCCTGGAACAGCTGGCTCACCTGCGAAGAGAACTTGGACTTTCCCGGCAGCGGCGCGGCTATCCTTCAGCAGACCCATGGCTGGGTGTTCGACGTGCCGGCCTACGGCAATGCCAGCCCGGTTCCCATCGTCGGAATGGGTCGTTTCAACCACGAAGCGGCCACCGTCGATCCGCTGACCGGCGCCGTCTACCTGACGGAGGACACCGGGACGTCCGGCCTTTACCGCTATGCAGCACGTCGTTACGGACGACTGCATGGCGAAGGAAAGTTGCAGATGCTGCGGGTCGTCGGTCAGCCCGGACTCGACACGAGCACCGGTCTCGTGCCGTTTCAAGATCTCGACGTGGATTGGGTCGACATCGCCGACCCCGCCCGTCGCGACGACGTCGCGGGCGACGGGATCGGCGTTTTCATGCAGGGATTCTCGCAAGGCGGCGCAAGTTTCCGTCGCGGCGAGGGCATCTTCTATCGGCACGGTAGAATCTACTTCACGTGCACGAGCGGAGGCGCCGCTAGCAAGGGTCAAGTTTTCGAGCTCGATCCTTATCGCTACAAGCTTCGACTCATTTTCGAATCGCCAGGATCCGACGTGCTGGACATGCCCGACAACCTGGCCGTCAGCCCGCGCGGCGGCATCCTGCTCTGCGAAGACGGAAGCCTCGTCGGGCAATACATGCGAGGCCTCACGCGCGGCGGCCAGATCTTCGACTTCGCTCAGAACAACGTGGTCCTGAACGGCGAGGTCAACGGCATCATCGGCGACTTCCGCGGCTCGGAATGGGCCGGAGCCGATTGGACGGCGGACGGTGACTACCTCTTCGCCAACATCCAGACGCCCGGCATCACCTTCGCCATCACCGGCCCCTGGCACCGCGGCGCCCTCTGAAGAGAGCGCCGTTACGCGCCGCCGTCTGCGGACGATGAAACGACCGGCTCCGTGGTCGTAGAGGGCCCCGCCGCGCTCGGCATCACGGCGGTCGCGGGAGGCACGACGGGTGGCGGGTTGCAATGCACGACCATGGTGGACTCGACCGGCGCTTCGGGACTGAGGTGCAGCGGCTCGATGACGGCGTAACTCCCGCAGACTTCCTCGGCTCTCTTGGTGCATTTGTGCGGCGTTTGCGTTCGACAGTGGATGCGCGTGTCCATCCGTCCCCCGCGACCCACCGTTGGACGGTGGCGTGTCGGCGCACACGCGGCGAGCGCGGCGCAAAAGGCCGCTGTCGTGATTAACCCAATTGCCGTCCTCGACATGGATCCTCCGTCTTTCTTGGCGCCATGATTCGCGCGGTGCAATCACCGTGCCCGTGAGAGCTGGCCAGCGAAGCGTCGGGGGGCACGGTCGATTGTGTATCGATGGAATCGTTCATTCACCCAAGCGGTGCAAAGATTGTCGACTTCACGTCGAGTCGCTCCGAGGCGGACGAGCACTTCGATGACCTTGCCGAGCATGGGCGCCGAAGGAAGCCTCCGACCCGTTTCCCAATAGGAAACCGAAGCGGTGGTGCAGTGCAGTCCCGAGGAGATGACCACTTGCTTGCCGGCCCTCCGCAGACGCAGAAGCTTGAACTGCTCGCTGAAGGACGAACAGGCCACCGACACCTCCACTGGCGGGCCCGCAAATGAATCGATTGCCATGGGGCAATGATAAGGAATGCCGTCTTACAAAAATCCTACGCCGCGACGCTGGATGGCTTGGCGATGCTCAGGCCGGAGAGTCCATCGAAATGCGCGCCCGAAGCTCCGTCATCTCCGGTCCAGGCTCTACCGTCATGGTCTGCGAAAGGCGGACCTGGTAGGCGTCGTACCAGCGCAGAGCATCGGCGCGGTGACCGATGCCGACGGCGCAACGCATGAGTCCGGCGTAAACCGTCTCCACATGGTGATCGACCTCGAGGGAGCGCTTGTAGAGGTTGGTCGCCTCGGAGTAGCTTCCCGCGTCCTCCAAGGCGCGACCCAGCTCTTCGGACACGTGCAGGAACTTCAGGGCGAAACGTTGTCGTGGGCCCGAGATCCAAGCTTCGGCCCTACTATCGTGCTCGAAAAGCGGACCACGGTAGATTGTCAGCAGGCGGCGGGCATGCTCCTGCAGGACGACCGTCGCCGCGCCGCGCGCCAGATCGCCTTCGACTTCGGCCAGGGTCGCCTCGAAGGCGGCCACGTCCGTCCAGCAGATTCGATCATCGAGCGACACCTTTCCGGCGCTCAGGCGCACGACGCCGTCGTGGCCGAGCTGCTTGCGCAGGCGATGCAGCGTCGTGTCGAACACCCGTCGGGCTGCGTCGCCCTCTGCGTCGGGCCAAAGCGCATCCATGAGCTCGCCGTCGGAAATGCCACGCCCGCCGCGGGCAACGATGCGCTGCAACAGTCGCGAAGGCAAGCCGCGCAATTCGACCTTCTGCCGGCCGCGACCTCCCGCGCGCCCGGGAGGCGCGACCTTCCCGTCATCGCGAAAGACTTCCAAGCCTCCGAACGCCCGTATGCAAAATCGCCATGGCCACGCTTCGATTCTCACTGGCACGACATCGGGCACGAGGCTGTGCTTCGCGATGAGCACGCGCACGTGTTCCGGTTCGATCGCGTGCTCGAGCGCCCGCAGGGCAAAGCGACCCATCTGCGCCTTGCGCAACCAAAATGTATCGAAATACCCGCGCTCGCGCGCGAGGGTAAGACCTCTCTCCAGGCACGACAGGGCACGGGGGCGATCTTCCTCCCACGCCACGTCGGCCTCGACGAGATCACAGCAGCGCATCAGAATCGCGCTCCCGATCTCCTGCGCCCGCTCACGGGCCAAATCCAGATGCGCCTGCGCCTGCGGGGCACGCCCCGACTGCCAGTGAACCTGCGCCAGAGCCAGATTGGTGATCGAGCACGCGAACGGATATCTCAACTCTTCGGCACTGTCGCGTGAGAGCTCGGCCGAATGAAGTGCCCGCGCTCGATCGCCGCGAAGGAGTGCTTCCCAGCCGGCGTAAAAGTGATAGTTTCCAAAGGCGAACCGCGAGCCGCGCTGGGCAGTTCCTGCCATCAACTCCAAGAATTCTCGAGCAGCGTCGAGATCTTCCGCTCCGAGAGCTGCCGCGGTACCGGACGCGCACAAATAGTCGCTCCAAACGACCACACCGGCCCGCGTGGCCAGCGCCAGCCCTTCGCGGACCATTTCGATGCACCCTCTGTTGTCACCGCGAATGAGGATGTACATCGCCTCGGCTTGCAGCAGCGTGAGCCGACAGAGGGCCGACGCGTCATCGGCGCGCGCGGTTGCCCGCAACATCTCCAAGATCGCGGCTGCCGCGCCGAGTTGATCGTGAAATGTATAGTACTGGGCAAGCAAGCCACCCGTCATCACCCGGTGACCGACGTCCTCCGACGCCAAGGCGAGGCGTCGTGCGCGCTCGGCCCACTGTCGGCACTCGCTGGATCCCGGCCGCCGAAAGAGCAGGGCCATGAACATACCTGTGGCGACCATCGGTTCCAGGGCGGGAGGGCAAAGGCGACCCGACGATTGCAGCTGGTCGAATCGCTGTATGAAACCATCGAGTCGGCCGTAGTCGACGCCTTCGTGGACAATGGCCTGCATGGCAGAGGCAGAGGCGCAGTACATTCCGGCATCGTTCTGCTCCTGCGCGAAGCAATCGACGGCGCGCTCGAGCAACTCACGACTACGAGATGGCGAGTGACCCAGACAGCAAACGCCTTGCCAATAGAGCAACCAGCCATCACGTTCCACATAAGCAACTGGGAATCGTGCGATCCAGCTCTCGATGGTGTGCGCGCGCCCCTTCGCGATGTAGGAAGGCGCGATCAAGGCGAGAAGCTTGGCGCGTACGGAAACCTCCCCTGCCTTCTCGAATTGCTCCATGGCATCGTCGATCTGCTCCGCTTCGACCAGCGCCGCGGCAGCGGTTCGATGCAGTTCTTGGAGACGAGCCCGACCGAGCTCCGATTCAGCCCGCCGCTCCAGGAATCCGCGCAAGAGAGGATGGTATCGGTAGGCGCCCGAGCTCCCGAGGCGATGCGTGAGAAGACTACCCCGCGCGAGTTCGCCGAGGATTCGACCGGCACCCGGTGAGCCGATCAGCGTCTCGGCGAGCTTCACGCTGAAGCTGGGAAGGATGGACGTCTTCAACAGAAAGTCGCGCTGCAAGGGCGTAGCCTTGTCCAGAATCTCTTGCGCGAAATAGTCGAAGAGCCGATCCGAGAATTGCTCGATGTGGTGGGCCTCCATCTCCTCGAGATGGTTGTTTTGCAGAAGCAACACGAGCGCTGCCGCCCAACCGTTGGCAAGCTGCATCAACCGCGGAAGGACGAGCTTGATCCGCGAAAGACGAAAGTCGGGGCGGTACATCCGAACCAGACCGCCGACCTCCGCCGCCGTCAAGCGAAGGTCCGTCATACCCAAGGTCGCCATATCGCCCGAAGCCATGCGGCGCGCCAAAGCCGGAGGCGGCTCGAGGCGGCTGATGAAGATGACCGAGACTCCCTTCGGCACCACGGAGACCGCTTCCCGGATCACGCCGTCCCACGAACCCGACTGTGCCTCGTGGTAGTCATCGAATACGATGAAGGAGGGGGCCGGACGTTGTCGGCACAGTGCTTCGAAAAAATTCTGCGCGAACGCCCCGACGTCACCTCGGTTCTCTGCTTGGAACTGCGGGAGGCGGAGTCTGCGCCGCGGTGTCGCGAATTGAGCAGCCAGCGCCAGGTAGTGAAAGAGATTGGCGACGTCGGCGTCTCGCGCGTCGACGTTGTACCAGAGCGTCGGAAGCCGGCATTTCTGAATGTACGCCGTCACTGCGGAAGTCTTGCCCGTGCCAGCGGGAGCGGCGACCCAGGTGATGGGTTTACGTCGGGCAACGTCGAGTGCGCGAAGAAGCCGTTCGCGGGGATACATCGCCATGGGCCGGGGCATGGAGATCTTGGCGGGGGCGACGACGGACTTCTTGAGTGCCCTTTTCTTCCTCATCCTTCAACGGGTTACTATGTTCACGTTGGAGGGCAACCGAGAACGCCGCGCTGCATCACGCCCCGCCCGAGGACGTTCGCTTGTGCTCGGTCGCACTCGTCGCGGCGTGCGTCGGCGGAGCCGCGGCTGGCGATGCCGAGCGCGCTACTCGTGCCCGTGTTCGTCGAGCCAGTTGAGAATCTGCCGCACGCTGCCGGTGGCGAGCGCAATGTTGGTATCCGCCGCGCCGTAGTAAAGGTGGAGCGTGTCGCCGTCGGTCCCCAGCGTGTATCCGCAAGGAAACGTGACATTGGGAACATCACCTTCGCGCTCGTACGGGGTCTCGGGCCCGAAGATCCACGAGTTGCCGCGCAGAAGACAGTGGTCCAGCCGGTCCAGCGCGAACAGCGCAACGCCGATCCGGTAGAGACTCCCCGACGCTGTATGCCTCACGCCGTGGTAAATCATCAACCAGCCGCGCGACGTTTCGATGAGAGGCGGCGAAAGCCCCACCTTGTTGGCGTCCCACCATGCGCCGCGGCGCGCGGGAAGAGCGAGCTTGTGGCCGCCCCAATTGCGTAGATCGGGCGAGAACGAGACCCAGATGTGCGCCCCGTACTCCGCTATCGGTCGGTGGATCAGCGCGAAGTTGCCGTCGATGCGCCGCGGCAAGAGGGCCGCGTCCTTGTCGTCGGGCTGCATGATGAGGCCCATGCGTTCGAAGGTACGAAAGTCGTGGGTGAGCGCCAGCGCGACGCCAGGCCCCCCCTTGCCGAAGGCGGTGTAAGCGACGGCATACTTGCCCAATTCTTCCAAGAAGGTGATGCGGGGGTCTTCGATTCCCCAGAGCTCCTCGGGATACTGCTTGGGCTCGGCGCGGAGCGTCGGCTCCCCGTCCACGACCCAACCATCGATCCCGTTTTTCGAACGCGCGGCGCACAGATGCGAGTGCCCGCGCCGATCTTCTACGCGACAGAGCAGCAGGGTCGTACCATCGGCCAGCCGCGTCGCCGCCGGATTGAAGACACTGTGCGCTGGATAGGGCCAGTCGGCGGCTGTCAGGATCGGGTTCGTCTCATGGCGATGAAACAGTATTTCGTAGCCGCGCTTCACGATGGTCGACCGCCCTTCCCTCTACCGATTTTTCGATATCGAGGCGATCGGCAGACCGCATTTCACATAGTGCCAACAGGAATGAGAGGGTCGACTCCGCGCCTTGGTTCTCGTTCACGCGATCGGCGTGGAGCCCGTCACGGCAGCCGCCGGTGGTCGGATCGTAAAGCCATTGCTGCAGCTGATTCTCGCCCAAAAACCAGCTGAACGCGCGCCGCGCCTGCTCGGCCCAGCGCTGGTCGCCGGTCACGCGGCGCGACTCGAGACAGGCCGACACCATGGCGTGCGCCTCCACCGGCTGCTGGTCGAACGCTGCTCGGTGTCCACCCCGTTCGTAGAAACCATTCGAACCGATGGGCGCGAAATACCCTTCGGCCGAGGACTGGACGGACGCCAGCCATTCGAGCGATCGCAGGCCAACCGCCGTCATCTCTTCGTGGCCCATTTCCGATCCCGTGATCACGAGGGCCTGCGACAGGCGGGCGTTGCAATAAGTGAGACGGTCCTCGAACCATGGCCAATCACGACGCTGGGTGCGCCGGAAAATGTCGAGGAGCTTGTCGGCGAGGACCGCGCGCATCGTGATGGCCTCGGCATCCCCTTTGAAACCGTGCAGGTACTCGTCGATGCCGAGCAACGCGAACGCCCAAGCGCGAGGGCTCGTAAACGTCGGTAGAGCGGGGAGCCCTCGCTGAAAGAGCAATCCGCCCAGGTTTCGTCGCCCCGGATCTTGCGATCGACCGAGCACGGTGCCGAGCGCCCACACGGCCCGGCCGTGACTGTCCTCCGACCCCGCATCCTCGGTCCAGCGACGCGAGTAGCTCATGAAATTGCGGAAGCGCCGCCGCGCGGGATTGAACGCGTGATGAACGAAGGCAAGGTAGCGCGACGCAAGCGCGCGCACGGCGCTGCGGTCCTCGGTGCCAGCGTCCTCGATGAGGGCCATCAAGAGCAACGCTCGCGCGTTGTCGTCGATACAATATCCACTCTCGCAAGAGGGAACGGTGAAGACGGCGTGCTGCAGGATGCCGGTGTCGTCGGTCATGGTTCGGAGATGCCCGAGATTGATTTCGGGCAGTTCCGTCGGCCGCACGGCCAGCGTCTTGGCCTGCACGGCCGCGCGCAGGCGCGTCGCGTGATCGACACGTGCTCGCTCGAAGGACGTGAAGTAGCTCGCTGCCACGGCAGGCCACTTCATACCGCTACCGTGCGCCGCGGCGCGACGGCTCAGTTCGAGACGCTTCGCGTCGTTGCCGAGAAGGTCGTTGGTTTCTCGCGCAATCGCCACCGGATCTTTCCACGGTACGAGGATGCCGCGGCCTTCCGCCAGAAGCTCGCTCGCGTACCAGTAAGGCGTGGAGATGACCGCCTTGCCCGAGCCAACCGCGTAGGCCAGCGTGCCGGAGATGATCTGCTCCGGTTTCATGTAGGGAGTGATGTAGATGTCGGCAGCGGCGAGAAACTCGGTGAGCTCGGCTTGGCTGACGAAGCGGTTGTGGAAGATGACGTGAGAATCGACGCCGAGCTTCTTGGCGCGGCTCTCGAGCATCAAGCGATACACTTCGCCGTGACGCTCCTTGACGTGGGGGTGGGTCGCGCCGAGGACGAGGTACACGGCGTTCGGAAAGCGGGCGACGATGGACGGGAGCGCGTCGATGACGTGCTCGATACCCTTGTCGGGCGACAAAAGGCCGAAGGTGAGGATGACCGATTTCCCGCCGACGCCGAGCTGGTTCTTACTCAGCTTCGCCGATGCGACGTTGGGAATGCCGTGCGGGATGAAATCGATTTTCTCGCTGGGGACGCCGTGCACGTCGTGCAAAAGAGTTGCGCCGAGCTTGCTCATGACGACGATCCGCTCTGAAAGGCGTGTGATCTCGTCCATCGCTGCGCGTTGGAGCGGGTTCGGCTCCGCCAGAATCGTGTGTAGCGTGGTGACGATGGGCATGCGCAGCTCTCGGAGGAGCGGAAGAACGAGGCTTCCGGCTTTGCCGCCGAAAATCCCGTACTCGTGTTGCAGGCACACGACGTCGGCCGTGCTGGCGTTGATGAAATCGGCTGCATCCCGATAGGACGCGACGTCGTTTTCGGCAATGGCCAGGCGAACGCGGGGCGGGTACGTATGGCGTTTACCCGCGTCGTTCATGGCGACCACGAAACACTCGACACTGGAGAACTCGCGCGTGAGCGCGTCGCTCAGATCGGTGGTGAATGTCGCGATGCCACATTGCCGGGGAACGTGATTCCCCAGCATCGCAATCTTGCAAATCGTTCCGGTGTCGATGGTTCCTCCAGGCGAGCGCGCTTGTCGAGAATCGGCGCGCAGGAGCCGCCACGCTCGACGGGACCGTTACACGGACGCAAAGTATGCGCGCGCGATCCGGCTGACGCAATGAGCCATTTGGCGTCCAGGAATGGGAGGGCCCTATTCCCTATTGCAGATGCCGCATTCCTAATGCAGCAGTCTCACGGCCGAGAAATCAGGATTGGACGTAGACTCTCCACGCAACCGAGGCGCGCTCTTGGATGATGACCGCCAACGCTTCGACGAGCTGCGGCCTTCCCAGCGTTCCCGCTAGTCTCCGGGCTTCCGCGATCTTCCCCGGCCACGGAGGCTCCGGTGTCTTTCGAGCAGGCGACATTCGACGAAGGACGCGCCTCGCCCAAGCTTCACCACGGAAACCTGCGAGCATTTCCAGATTCATTTCTCGATCTTTCGGGCATTCGTAAAAATGCCTGCCTGCTGGGCCACCGCGATGGCGCGGTGACGATCCCAGCCCATTTGTTTGACAGTTGACGCGAGAACGACGTCGTCGAACTGAATATCCATCGATTGCTTGTGGCCCCACGGCCGGATCCGAAACGATCCGGGCTCACGGTCGGCCGGTTCTCCGACGCTGCCGAAGATGACCTGCATATCGCGCAAATGAATGCGCACTTCACGCGCAAAGTCGACCACGCTCCGAATCATCGATTCGTGTCCGTCGCGCTTGCGCGCACCCTGATAGAGATCGGTCATCGTGAACCTAGCGCGAGTGAAGTGGCGATGGCCGGGTGGATCGAAGATGATCCGCACCGACTGTTCGCCGGGCGCGTCGCCGGACCGAAGCCCAGCACGACGCGCAAGCTCGTTCGGTAGGCGATTTTCAAAAGAGGCGCGCTGCCGAGCGAAGGTACATCAGGCCGTTACGCGCGCGTCACTATGGCACGTCCACCTACTTACGCAAGGAGTCATTTCATCAGGTCAACCGATGATTCATCAGGTCAGGCGATGATCTCGGCATAGCCGTGGTAGAGCGCTTGCTCGACCGAGAGGGCGAGACGGCGACCGACGATCATCTTCGTGCCGTTGAACCAGTGGCCGACGATGTATCCGTCCGCGAGGTGGAGCTTCACGAGCTCACCGCCATCGCGCGAATTGAACGAATAATGACCATACAGGCGGTAAACCAGGACCTCGGGATTCGTCGCCTGCTCAACCATAGCGAGCACGCGCACCCGCGGCGCCCGCCGCGTTCAAGTAGCGCATTCGCTGGTCCTCCGTCACCCGACCACAAACGGAGCACTTCAGCAGATAATGCAGATAAAGAACCGCTTCGTCCCCTTCGCCCCAATGCTCGGTTCGCGCAGACTGTACGTTCTGGCCCCCGCAAGTACAGGACGGCGCGTCTGATACGCTCATGATCGTTCGCCCTTCCGTGTGCCCGACCGCGCTGCTCCGCCGCCGACCGGCGCCGGACAACGACGCGACGGGCGACGCCCTCTCTCCGAGCGAGCGGGACATCACACGACCGATGCGCGAGTGGCGCGCAGCGATCAATGAACTCACACTATGACATCTTTTCAGCCAGATAGCCAACCAACGCAAGGCGTGACGACGCCGACCAAAGGAGGTGAAGCCTCGGAACGAGGCGGATCGCCTTCCTGCAAATAGGCGATGCTGGAGTCGAGGACGCCTTGCGGGCTGGATCTTGAATTCAGGGGATGGGCTCGCAACTTGCTGTCGCGCGTTTCGCGACGCAGTGCTCTCCGGGCGGACAGAGTACCGTGGCACAGGGATTGGGATCGGGCACGCATGCGCACACAGCGGGCGACGAATCCCACTTCGTACCGGCAGGGCATGGCGTCTGTCCTTTGCAGACACAAATGCCGCTGCAGTCGGACCCGCCCTGCGTCGGATCGCAGGTGTCGCTCGGATCATCGATACAGACGGCGGGTTTCGGACAGGGGACGCTCCCTAGACCGCCGCAGACGAGGCGCGGGCCGCATTCGCCTTGGTGCACGATGTTCACGCCGTGGCTGGCGGCTACGCACGCGTTCGGATACGTACGGTCATCGCATCCGCAGACGGGCGCGAAGATGCGCGTACAGGCGGTGGGACGCGTCGCGCAGGTTCCTTCTCCTTTCCACGCCGCCCTTTCGAGCGGGAGGCCGTCGACGGGATCTCTCCCTCGAACTCATTGCGAACAGCGCGTCGTAACAGCAACGTGCATGCCACCTCTTGATTCACGACTGCGCCTCACCGCAGCGAGTCAGCGCGGGCTCCCATCCACCTGCAGAAGCCAATCATTCATTCACGACGGAGCGACCACGCCTGCGCCGGGCCCCGTGCCCGGCCCCGTGCCCGGGCACGAACGCCGAGCGACTTCGAATGTCCGCGGCGCGCCGACGTCGGACGGTCGTGCTCGATCGCGACTACCTGCGCCCGCCGAAAGACTGGGCCAGCAAATGCGCCATGAGATCGACACCGCTGGCGGACGACACGGTGAAGGCCTCCGCGGCAGCGCCCCCCGTGCGAACGACACGGCTCGGCGCTCCCCGAGGATGCAAGAGACGCTCGTCATAGACGGCGTCCTTCGCCATTTTCCGTAGACGCGCGATGAACGCGAGAAAGTTCTGCGCGCTCGAAGGGCCCGCCTCATCACCGAGCCCTGCGTACTGAGTACCTCGCTCGCGCAAGATCCAAGGTGTTTCGCCGTTCACGCGGAAAATGTAGAGCAAATATTCCCGTTCGTTGGCAACGGTCTTCTCCTCGCGCGTGACGTTCTTTCGCATCACGAGGCCGCCGCTCAAGATGGCGCGACCGGCGCTGAATTGTTTGCTCTTGGTTTCGGTTCGCGTCTCGGTGCGGGACTGGTGCGACGCGCGAATGAGCGCCAGGACGTCGTGATAGGGGAGCCGGCCCGGTGGATCGAGTGACGTCAACGCGTCCGGCTCGAACGCAAACCGGCGCAGCGCGAACATGGCGTCGTTGGGGATGACCGCTGCACTGTCACACACGCGAGCCTCGTGACCCCGCGCCGCAATCTTCGCCGCGAGATCGTGCGCCGCTCCCGCGTCGGCCGATGTAAGAAGGATGGCTGGCAGACCGGCGGCGAGTTTGAGCCGCTCTTCGTAGACCGTAGTGCCGAGATCGCGAGCCAGGTTGGCAGCTTCGGCTTCGACCGGGCCGCGGAGTTCGATGAGAGCGACGACGTGCACCGGACGATCTTACCCTCTTGCACCGAAAACGAATATACTCGTCGCGCGTCAAGAGAATTCGGGTGTGAAGGGTGTTCCTTACTGACCAGCCCGGAGGGCGATCGGGTCGCGGCGGGGTCGACGCGACTTGTGGTCGGTCGTGTAACATGTTCTAGTTCTTTATGATGTTGGGGTGAAGCCGTCCCGAAATCGTGACTCGCGTGCTCCCGACGACTGCGCCGATTTCCTTCTGCATTGATCGGGGTCGATATGGGCAATGTCAGGGTTCGTTCGGGCATCGAGCCCGCGCTCAGAAGAGACCGGACGGCCGCGAAGGTGCAACCCGCTCGTTGGCAATCGGTGCTCGCGCTCGGAATCGCGCCGCTCTTGACGGCACCGATGATCGCCTGCTCCGTTTATGAGGAAGATCCTTGGAGCGGCAACCAAGGTGACGTCAGCAACCGCCCGGTCGATGCCGGCCGCGATGGGGGGCGCGGGCCGGCGGACGCATTCCTCGACGAACGGCGCGCCGACGGCGACGACACGAGTCAACGAGACGGGCCGGGGATCTCCGATGCAAGCCGACGGGACACGGACGCGGGTGGCACCGGGGGAAGTGGCGCCGGCGGCGCGAGCGGGACCGGGGGAGCGGGCGGCACCGGTGGGGGAAGCGGAACCGGCGGCGCAAGTGGCTCTGCAGGAAGCAGCGGCGCGGGCGGTTCCGGCGGCACCGCGGCCGGCGCCGCGGGCGCAGGTGGGATCGACGCGGGTGTCGCCGACATGGGCGCGGACCTCGGGAGCGGAACACCGGACGGCGCCGCGGACCGGAGCGGCGGAGACGGCGGCTGCACCGGGGCCACCGCTCCCCACGACGAAGACGGCGACGGCATAGACGATGCGTGTGACAACTGCCCTTCGATAGCCAACTCGAATCAAGCGGACCAAGGAGAAATCGGCGCTGGTCTCGTCGCCGATGGCGTCGGTGATGCTTGCGATCCGCGACCGAGTCTGGCGGGAGAGTCAATCCTTCTCTTCGATCCGCTCACCTCCGGTCAGCTCGGCGCAATGTGGTCGGTTTACGCCGGCACCTGGGTGCCGGCGGCGGACACCGTGGCCGAGACAGCCGTCGGCATGTCGCAAGAAATCGATCGGACCGATCTCACCACGCAAGCCAATTACCTCGCCGAAACGCGATTCCGATTCGACAGCCTTCCCGATCAAGACAGCCGGATGACGCTCCCTTTTCGAATGGACACGACCACGCACAATGGTTGGGGTTGTGCAGTCACCAACCGCTCGCTGCTCGCCCTGTCGACCATCGTCAATGGGGCCGCCGGCGAGACCGCCCCGCCCACGACGCCGATCCCCGCGGCCCAGCTGGGAACCCGCTACCGGGTGTCGGCTGGCGCGTACGGTTCCAACCTCTATTGCTTCCTGCCTGACACGGGCCAGCGGATCACCCGTTCCAACACCGCTTCTCCGCTGGGAACACCCGGCCTCCGCACGCACCTCGCCGGGGCCACGTTCGAATACATTCTCGTCTACCGCTTGGGCGGCGCGCTGCCCTGAGACGGCGCGTCGCCATCATCCTCTCGGTTGGCTCGGAGAGCTGGGAGCCTCATGGAGATACGGCGATCGCGCGTCCGACGCGGCCCTCGCCGGTCTTGACGCGCACTTCGGTGGACGTCGTCGTCGGGGGACTGGCCGCAACGTACGGCAACCACGCCGTGCCGTTCTTGTACTCGATGGGGAGGCCCGGCAGCGACACGTTGGCGCGCAGCACGCCAGCATCGATGGTGGCACCGGGGATCTCCACCCGGTATTCGACGCCCATTTTTGCGAGCTTGGCCAGCTCCTTCTGCCCGAGAACATTGGCAAACCGTTCCCAGTCGGCCTTCAGCAGAGCGGCGTCGATGGGAACGGCTTTGCCCCAATCGGTGCCGCTCACGTCGGCCGGCTCCCACGCCGCGCGGTGCCACGCGCGCTCGGCCAGCGCCAAAAGGCGCGGAAAGATCATGCTCTCCAGCATTTCGGTCGTGCGCATCGTTTCTCCCCATTGCGCGCCCTCCATGCCGATGATGTTGTCCGCCGCCGCGGAGTTCAAGTTCACCGGTGGCGTGGGATCGGCCATCGTCGGATCGAAAGCGGCCTGGTAGTCGCTTCCCATCCGATCCTTGGTGAGCTTGGAATTGGCCGGCAGGTTCCCCGGGATGTAGGCGAAGAGCTTGCGAACATCGGTGTAGCGCGTCGCCCAGTAGTAGCCTCGTTCCTTCGGGTCCGCTTCGGAGGGATGATCGAAATAGAGGAAGTCCGGTGACGTGAGGATGACCTTGTAGCCCTTGTTGGCAATGGTGTACGCCGAGTTGTGGTGGTCCCACCAAAAGAGCGTCCCCCACCAGTTGACACTGACGGGATTGTTGTCGAGATCGGTGACGGGATCGAGAAATTGCTTCTCGCTTGCGCCGCCATCGCCGAGTGAAACGCTCTTGCGAAGACCATCGGACCAGCCCTGGATGGCGAAGCCACGCGCTTTGGCGAGCGCGTTCACGCGGCGGACGAAGTACGCGTGCAGGTCGTCGGCGCTCTTCACTCCTCCGTCGGCCGCGAAACGCAATTTGCAAATCGGTGACCCGGTCCAGGTGCCCGGCGGGACTTCGTCGAGACCGACATGCCAGGTCTTGAGCGTAACGCCCGCATCCGTGTACATCGCCTTGACTTCATCCATCACCTTTTCGACGAATGCGTACGAGGAATCAAGGCAAGCGTTGATGGCGTTGTCTTTATAGAACTGGGCCGACTCGTACGTCGAGGTATCCATCGGATCGCTCAGCAGGTGGGCGGCGTCGCCCCTTGCTTGCATCGACTTGATGGCGGCGCGGGCGTGCCCCGGCATGTCGAACTCCGGAATGACCTCGATGTAACGAGCTGCGGCAAACTTCAGGACGTCGACGAACTCCGCGCGCGTGAGGTTGCCCGATCCCGAGGTCGTCGAGTCGGGTCCGGAGCCGAGCTGCGGCAGGAGGCACGTCTTTTCGGTGAGGTCGTGACAACGCTTTCCACCTACGGCGGTGAGCTCCGGAAGTCCTGGGATCTCGAGACGCCAGCCTTCGTCCTCGCTCAGGTGCAGGTGCAGCACGTTGAGTTTGTAGGCCGCGATCTGTTCGATGATTTTTTTGACCTCGGCGGCGCCGTAAAAATTGCGGGCGAGATCGAGCTGGACGCCGCGGTAGCCATAGCGGGGCGCGTCGTAGTCGACCTTCAACTGGGGAATCGACTTGTTCGCCGGAAAGTCCGCCGGCAAGAGGCCGACCAATGTCTGAAGGCCGTAGAACGCGCCGGCGGAATCGCGCCCGACGATGGTGACCCCGGTCGAATCGACCCCCAATCGATAAGCTTCGGCGCTCGGCTTTCCCATGAACGCCGCATCGGCGGCGTCGACCGACAGACGCACCGCTACCCCACCCGTGTCGTTGACGCTGACGCCGAGTGTCGTGAGCCGCGCTTTCACCGACGAAAGCCCTTCCGCGGTGACGTCGGTGGGCATGTTCGTCGTGATCGTCACTCCCGCGGACAGATCGAGCGAACCCGTTCCCTTCGTCACGGCCTTGGGCACGGGTATGACCTCGGAGGCTACGGCGCTCGTTTCCCAGTCCGCAATCCCGGCGTTCTCCGTGAAGCGCGTGGCCGCCGTTTCGATGACGGTCTGATCGATGGGATGGCGCTGGGTCTGCTTGCGATCCGTGAACGGCGTGACGAAGCTGGACAGGTTCTCGGTGTTGGTGCTGGCGAGAACGACTGGCACGAGCCCGGCGGCCGCGGCGTACCAGCGCGGCATGATGTCGGTCTCCGCAATCGTCCAGAAGAGCGTCTTCAGTGGGAGCTCTTTGGCCTCGGCCGCCGCGAACCCGCGGAAGCTCGCGGTGGGTTCGATTTTGTGGAGATCACCGTTGATATGCGTGATCGTAAACTCCGCGTTCGAGCTCGCCACGACCTTGCGGATGCTGCTGTAGTAAATCGCCCACCCCGTCGCGTTCCAAGCCGCGCCCGTGTTTTTCAGGGAAATCGTCACGTTCGCGCAGAGGCCGCCGGCGCTGGCGGGGCAGTCCGCCGTCATTCCCCCGTCGGCGGCGATCATGGGAATGTTCTCCACCACGGTGTAGGTCACTTGTGTGGACGCGCCGATGGCGTCGAGCACGGTTTGCGTGAGCAGCACGGGACCGCCATCACCCGCATCGCGTCCATCGCTCGTATCGAGACTGCTATCGCCTTTGGCGACGCCGTCGCTCGCGTCGGGACCGGCCTCACCCAGGATGCCTCCATCGCCGCTGGTGCCACCCCTGCCGCCGCCGTCCGCGCCGCTGCTGCCGGCGTTGCCTCCGCTTCCTCCGTTTCCAGATGTCGTTCCACTCGAGCTGTCGTCCCCTCCGCACCCGAGGAAAATCACCGTCGAAATCAGCGCCCACGTTCGAAGTTTGCGTTTCATGTTTTCTCCCTAGCGGACTGCGGAAAATTGCCGTCAGTAAAACCACCACTCGGCGCGCGCGCCCAGGAAGTGGGCATAGCGGGTCGGCCCGACCGTTTGCAGATAAGGCGACATGAGCTGCGTCATGGCGGCTTCGTTGTAATAGCCAAACGTGTAGATCAGCCGGAAGTGCGGGCGCGCCCACACACTGGCCTCGCCCTCCTTGCCGCCCGGAACGATGGTGGGCACGATGGACAGCTTCGTCGCCGTGCCCAGCTCGCGGCCCTGGTCTTTGCGGGCCTGGTAGGTCGCCTCGGCCATCAGGTGAAACTGGGGATGGAGATAGGCGACCGGGCGTATTCCGACGGTGTAGTCGAGCCTGGTATCGGGAGGCTCGTCGGGCGTGAGCGGCGCATGGCCTCTCGCTCCCCTGTCGTAGTGGAGCGTGCCATAGCCGTTCAGGGCCAGGACTTGGCCGAATTGCACGCCGAAGTGCTCCACGAATTCCACGCCCGCCGCGCCCTTGTACGTTCCGTCGAGTGCCGGCAGGCCGAAGGTGTCGTAGGTCGAGCGGCCGCTCGCTGCGCCGTTGGCGATGCGGGTGCCATACCGGATCGAAGTCGAGTTGAAATTCTCGCCTCCCAAATCGAGATGCAACTTGGCGCCGGCGACCCAGCCGTAGTCGGAGGGATTGACGTTGGGCGGTGCGTCGATCTCTCCCTTGGCGGACTTGGGCACGACGTGCACCTCCCCGAGGGGCTGCACGAAACTCGTCCGCAATCCGATAGGCAAAGCGTATTGCGCAACGAACATCGTGCGCAGGCGCCGGGCCATGTCGGGCGTGCTCGGCGCCGGCCGTCCGGCGTTCATGTCGACTTGGTAGAACGGGGAGGCACCGGTGGTGACGAGGATGGCGGTGTCGAGACCCTTGTACATGGCGCCGAGGCCCTGGCTCGGCAAACTATTGAAATAGAAATAGTCGGCGATGTGGACGTCCTGTTTTCGATAGAGGCGAGCGCCGATCCAGATGTCGAGATCGGGGACGAGCACGTTGTGCGCCTGCACGTACGCCTGCAGGGGGAAGATCTTGAGCTCGTCGAGAGCGCCGCTGGCGAGGTCGGAAAGTATGGCGCCGTCCATGGACCACATCTCCACGTCCATGACCAGATCGGCCATGGTGTCCGTCTCCTTCGTCCCTTGAAGCATGTGGTACCGCAGCCCGGGCTCCAGATAATCGCCTTCCTCGAGGCGTCCCCCAATCGCCTTGCGGTCACCGAGGTTCATGTAGCGTCCCGCGATCACTTGGCCGCTGGGAGTCCAGCCGGTGCCCATGCGTCCGTACATGAAGAAGTCGACACGGTCCGTCGTGAGTTTGAACTTGGGGTCGGAGCCCTCCGCCATGGCCGCGCGGGGCGCGACGGCGCCGACGAGCGTCGCTACCGATAAGAGAGTGAACGCTCTGCGAATCGAGCGGCCCCACGGGTAAGGGGGCCGGTCTTTGGTGTTCCTGGTGCCACAGACGGTAGACGCGGTCATCGAGACTCCTCCGTTTCTGATCGCTCCGGACAAGCGGGTGCTGAGCGGCACCCGCTTGCGGGTCCGCGGACGGACGTCGGCCACCCGGCGCCTTCGACGTCGCCGGTGTCCCTCCCCTGTTCGGCCCGCATGGGGGGCCGTGATCACTCGACACGAACGGTGCGGCTGCTTCTTCTAACTCTCCTTCTTCTTTTCAATCGAGCGATGCGCCGTTGCCAATGGATGGCTAGCCGGCGGCGGTGATGTCGCGTGCGCCGCCCGCCGGCCCTCGCATGGCTTGCTGGACCTCGGCGGCGATTTGATCAGCTTCCGGTCCGATGATCACTTGCACGCTGCCCGAGGCAGGTCGCACGATTCCGCGAATCCCCAGCGCCTTCAGCGCCTGTTCATCGACGTTCCCTCCATCGGCGATGGAAACGCGCAGCCGCGTGGTGCAAGCGTCGATGGCGAGCACATTGGCAGTGCCGCCCAGAGCCTTGAGGTAGGCGTGCCCGCGCAGCGCCACCGGCACCGGCGCGCCGACGTCGAGCAAAGCGTCGCCCGTGCCGGCGTCCTCCTCGCGACCGATGGTCTTGAGATCGAATTTGGCAATGAAGAACCGGAAAAGGCCGTAGTACGTCATAAAATAGACGGCACCTACCGGCAGGAGGATGAGCGGCCGGGTCGCCTTTCCATAGTTGAGGACGTAGTCGAACACCCCGGCCGAGAAGCTGAAACCGAGCTTGACGTGAAGAGCATCCATGACCACCAGCGAAAGACCGGTGAGACAGGCGTGGATCGCGTACAGCGATGGGGCCAGAAACATGAACGCAAACTCGATCGGTTCGGTAACGCCCGTCAGAAGAGACGTCAGCGCCATCGAGAGGAGGAGGCCGCCGGCCTTCGTACGCCTGTCGCTGGGCGCCGCGCGGTACATGGCGAGGCAAGCCGCGGGCAAGCCGAACATCATGACGGGAAAGAAGCCGGTCATGAAGGCACCTGCGCTGGGATCTCCGGCAAAGAAGCGCTTCAGGTCTCCGGTCGCGCCGTTGTACTCGCCGAGAATGAACCAGGCGATGTTGTTCACGATGTGATGCAAACCGGTGACGAGCAGAAGCCGATTGAGCACACCATAAATGAAGAGACCGGCGGCGCCCGCGGCGAACACCGAGCGGCTCGCTGCATCCAGTGCCGCTTCCAGGAGTGGCCAGGCAAAGCCGAAGACCAGCGCCTGTCCGAGGCATGCCACCCCCGTAATGATGGGCACGAAGCGACGACCGCCGAAGAAGGCCAGGTACTCGGGCAGCTTGATGTCCTTGAAGCGGTTGTACATCGTGCCGGCGATGACGCCGGAAAGGATCCCCACCGGCACGCTCAGCTTGCCGGCGAGGCGCGTCTTGTAAGCCGACAACGCCAAGTCCTTGGCGGCGCCCGCCAGCCCCTCGGTGACGAAGGGGGGCGGCGTGATGAGCGTCTCGGCCGCCTTGATGGTGATGAAGAAGCCGAGCGCGCCGGCCAATCCGGCGGCACCATGGTTCTCCCTGGCAAAGCCAACCCCGACCCCCACCGCGAACAGCAGCCCGAGGTTCGAGAACACCGCATCACCGGCAGCGGCCAAAAAGGCAATGTTCAGCAAGTCGGGTTGACCGAGACGAAGCAGCAGTCCCGCGATGGGCAGAACGGCGATGGGCAGCATCAGCGCCCGACCTAGCTTCTGCACTCCGTTGAATTCGAGTTTGAACACGGGATTCCTCCGTCGGTGGGGCCGGGCTCAGATCACCGGCCAGGTACGGTTCAAGAGCGCACGCACTTCGTCGGCGCTCGAGAGGTCGAGCGTCTTCCTGGCAACCTCGGTGCAGACAGGCAAAGTCAGGGTGGCGATGAAAGCCTTGAGGTCGGGGATAACGAGAGAGGCGGCCGAAATTTCGGTCACGCCGAGGCCGATGAGCAACGCGACCGATCGCGGATCGGAAGCGATGCCGCCGCACACCGCCACCGGGCGCTTCTGCAGGCGTGCGCCCGCCACGGCTTGAGCGACGAGACGCAGGACGCCCGGATGAAGACTGTCGAGGAACGGGGCCACCCGGGGATTGCCTCGATCGGCGGCGGCTCCGTATTGGGTGAGATCGTTGGTCCCAATGGAGATAAAATCGACCTCTCTTGCCAATACATCGGTGCTGACGGCGGCGATGGGCACCTCGATCATGGCGCCGAGCGCCACCCGCTGGCCGCTTCCGAGAGCGCGACGCTCGGTTTCCACGAGGGCACGAACGACCCGCAGCTCGGCCGAGCAGGACACCATCGGGAGCAGGATTCGGACCGGCGCGGCGGCCTTGATCTGCAGGATGGCGCGTACCTGGGTGCGGAGCAGGTCCGGGTGGCGCAGCGCAAACCGAATCCCACGCAGGCCGAGGGCGGGATTCTCATCGGTTGGCGTCGGCAGATAGGCGAGCGCCTTGTCGCCACCTATGTCGAGCGTTCGGATGACGAGCGGCCGGCCCGCGAGCGTATCGGCGATCTCTTGATACTGCGCGGCCTGCTCGTCGGCGCTCGGCGCGCTGGAGCGATGGAGGAAGAGAAACTCCGTTCGCAGAAGGCCGCAACCTTCGGCACCATGGGCGATCGCGTCGGCCGCATCGCCCGGTCGCGCGAGATTCGCCAGCACCTCGATGCGCACGCCGTCTTTCGTCCGGCCCCCCCGGTGTCGCAGGGCGAGGTTTGCCTCGCGGCGCGCCGCGCGACGGAATGTCTCGTCGACCGTGGCTCGGCGGGCGCCCTCACCGGGGAATACGCGGACCTCGCCGCGATCGCCATCGACGATGACGGGCGCGCCGTCAGGCACGCGCAAAACAGCATCCCCCAGCGCAACCACGGCTGGGATCCCCATGCTCGCGGCCAGGATCGCACCGTGCGAAGTCGGACCTCCCCGCGCCGCACAGACGGCGACCCATCGACCAGCTGCGCCCGCGACCAGATCGGAAGGTCGGAGCTCGTCGGCAATCAAGATGGCGCTGGGGGGCAGCGTGGTAGAAACCTGCGACGCGCTGGTCCTGGTGAGAAAAGCGACGACCCGGCTCTCGATATCGCGCAGGTCGGCCGCCCTCTCCGCCAGGAGAGGGTCGTCGAGACCGCTGAGGATCCCGGCGTACCGTTGCACGGCTGCCTGCCAAGCCCATGCCGCGCTACGGCCACGCTCGATAGCGCCTCTGGCAGCGTCCATGATCTCGGGATCCGCAAGCAGCGAAAGATGAACTCTCAGAATGGCTGCCTCTGCGCCATCGTGTGGCAACGCATCGAGCACGGCCTCGAGATCGCGGCGAACGCCGACGATGGCGCCGGCCAGACACTGGCTCTCCTCGGCGACGCCCGCGCCATCTCGCGGAATCGCCGACTGCGTGCGAATCGCACGCACGGCGTACCCCTCGACCAGTCCCGGTACTGCGGTGGTCCCGCGAAAGACCACCTCCTTGTCGGGCAGGAAGGGCGGCGCCTCCACCGGTGCCAGCCCAGCGTCGTCAGCCAGCGCGGGCGACGCGACGACAGGTTCACCGCCGTCTCTTGTCCCACCCATGACGAGGTCAGCCAGTTCTTGGGCGACGCGCGCGGCCTGGCCACCTTGCACCGTGATGGTGAGTGCATCTCCGTTTCGCGCGCCGAGCGTCATCAGCGACACGACGCTCTTGCCGTTGGCGGAGCGGTCCTGGCGGGCAATCCTCACCAGCCCTGCGTGTTGCCGGGCGCGATCGGCAAGCACGGCGGCGGGACGGGCATGCAGACCATGGGCCATGCGGACGATGGCCGTACGTTCCACTGTCTCGCCGACGATCTCGCTCGGCACCGCGGCCGCGATCCCGGTCAGCGCTAGGAGCGGTTCGCCCACGGCGACCGCGCGACCCTGCACCCGCTGGGCAATGACATAGGCATCGGCGTTCACCACGATCATCAGCGTGAAGAGGCCGCGCGCCTTGCGAGCCAAGAGATCCATGTCGAAGGCAATCAGTGGATCGCCGGTACGAACCGACTGCCCGGCGCGGGTCAAGGGCGCGAAGCCTTCGCCGCGTAGGCCGACGGTATCGATACCGATGTGAAGGAGAACTTCGACGCCTTGGTCACAGCGCACGATGCAGGCGTGGTGAGCCTCATGCAGAGAAACGACCACGCCGTCGCAAGGCGCTCGCAGCTCGGACGAGGTCGGATCGATGGCGATACCGTCACCGACCATCTTGTGGGCAAACACCGGATCGGGGACTTCCTCGAGCGGCGTTGCCCAACCCGAGACCGGAGCGGCCAGCGAGAGGCTCGTCATGACTCCGCCCTCCGCCGTAACGACACCTGCGCCAGCGCGACGCGCATGTTTCCTCCGGCATGGGCGAGCGCGCACTCTGCTTCCACCTGGGAGAGTCCCGCCAATCCGAGCACGGCGTGTTTGATGTCGCCGTGTCGCGCCAGAGCATCGGCGGCCGCCTTTTCATCCACCCCGGCAATGCTGGCCACGATGCGAACCCCACGGCGGGCGCCCTTGGCGTTCTCCGGCCGGAGATTGACCATGAAGTTGTCGAACACGAATCCGAGACGCACCATCAGGGCCGTCGAGAACATGCTGGTCAGCGCCTTCTGTGCGGTTCCGGCGCCGAGCCGCGTGGATCCGGCGACGACCTCCGGGCCCGTCGCCGCAACGACGAGATGCTCGACGGCGCGCGCCAGGGCCGAATCGGCGAGCCCCGCGAATCCCACGGTCAGGGCTCCTACGCGTTGCGCCTCCTGCATCACGCCAACGGTGAAGGCACTGGCGCCGCTGGCCGACACCCCGAGCACCACGTCCGTCGGAACCAATCGAAGCTCGCGCGCACGCGCGCACCCCGACGAGCCATCGTCCTCGGCCCGGGCCCCGATGCCGCGGCTGAGGTCGAGGCCTCCCGCCAGGAGGATCGCGGTGCGGGTCCGCGGCCAGTCGAACGTGGCCTCGAGCTCGAGGGCATCCAGCGCCGCGATGAGCCCGGAGGTTCCGGCGCCCGCGTAGACCAAGCGTCCTTCGCTCGCAGCGAGGCGGCGCGTCGCGTCCTCTGTCGCTCGCGCCAAGGCAGGCAGGGCCGCGAGGCAAGCAGCGACGGCACGCGATTGCCCGCCCCAGAGGGCTTCGAGGAGCTCGGTGATATTCCAGGTATCGAGCCCCTTGAATCTCAGCGCGACGCCTTCGGTGTCCTCTTCCATGTCGTTCGTCCCATTCATCCCGCAGTGCAGTGGTATCTGATTGGCTACATCTGCAACGTCCGTGCCCCATCCAACCACCTCACCGCGAAGTGGTCTGCACCATAAACAAGGCGATTCTGACCTTTGAGGATCCATATTGGTACTATATTGGGTCTATAGTCATGGCCATTGGCGAAAGGCAACTGCTAAATTCCACTCTTCAACGCCCGCTAGATGGCGGCTCTTGCACCCTGGTACCTGACTGGTATCTTAGGCACCCCATGTCCCACCGCGGTGCAGACGATATTTTCGCCAAGAGCGAGCTCTCCAACGACTTGCCGCTGCCGCTTTACCTGCAGCTCGCGCGGCACCTTCGCAGCCTGGTTTCCGAAGGAAAGCTCGGCCAAGGGGACGCTCTTCCCGGTGAACGAGAGCTGGCCGAACGACTGGGGGTTTCCCGCATCACGGTCCGCAAGGCGGTCCGCGAGCTGTCCGCCGAAGGTCTGCTGTTGCAGCGGCAGGGGGCCGGCACTTTCGTCAACCGGGGTCCCCATGTGGAACAGCGTCTGCGGACGCTCACCAGCTTTTCCGAAGACGTCGCGTCGCGAGGGATGAAGGCGGGATCCGTCTGGCTCCACCGCAAAGTCGCGGTGGCGACGCCCGAAGAGACCCTCGCGCTCTGCCTCAGTCCCGGCAGCACGGTCAGTCGGCTGCACCGCCTGCGGACGGCCAACGGAACCCCCATGGCGGTGGAGATGGCTGTCGTACCGACCCGTTTTCTTCCCGATCCGGACGAAGTGAAAGGCTCGCTCTACGACACCTTGCGCCGCCGCGGATTTACGCCTTTCCGAGCGCTGCAACGGCTGACGGCCGTTCGCCTGACGCCCGAGCTCGCCAAGCAACTCGATGTGCCCGAAGGTGCGGCCGCCTTCTCCATCGAGCGGCGGACCATGCTGGAAGACGACACGCTCCTCGAGCTCGTCCATTCCCACTACCGAGGCGACGCTTACGATTTCGTCGTGGAGCTCAGCTTGTCGGCCACCGGGCGATCCCACGAGCCGAATCGATGAATCCAAACGTGACGCCGATGACGACGATGGCGCGCGAGGCGGCGCAAACCGCCGATGTCGCGCGCGATCAGATCGACCGCTGCGGGGACGCCTTTGCCGAGCTCGGTGAACACTTGCGCCGGCGGCCTCCGCGGCTCGTGGTGACCTGCGCGCGCGGCAGCTCCGATCACGCGGCCACCTACGGCAAGTACCTGATCGAGACGACCGTCGGTCACGTGGTGGCGTCGGTGGGGCCGAGCGTGGTGTCCATCTATGACACCCGCCATTTGGACCTGAAAGACGCTCTTTTCATCGCGATCTCGCAATCGGGCCGCAGTCCGGATCTGCTGCGGCTCACCGAAGCGGCGCGGAACGCGGGCGCCTTCGTCGTCGGCTTCGTCAATGAGGAAGCGTCACCTCTTACCGCGTTGTGCCACCGCAGCTTGCCGCTCTGTGCGGGGCGCGAACAGAGCATCGCCGCCACCAAATCGCACGTCCTTGCTGCGCTCGCATTTCTTCAGCTGGTCGCCCATTGGTCGGCGCGCGAGCCGCTGCGCGAGGCCGTCACTCGGCTTCCCGACGCGCTCGCGCAAGCACGCTCCGTCGACTGGTGGCCCGCCCTCGCGCCCCTTACCGACGCCACCAGTATGCTCGTGCTCGGGCGCGGCATCGGCTTCGGCGCAGCGCTGGAGATGGCGCTCAAGCTGAAGGAGACCTGTCGCTTGCACGCCGAAGGATTGAGCAGCGCCGAGGCCATCCATGGCCCTTTCGCCCTGGTGCGAAAGGGCTTCCCGGTCCTCGTCCTCGGACAGGACGACGCTTCGGCGGAAAGTACGCGGCATGCGGTCCGCCTCCTCATCGAACTGGGCGCCGCCGTGCGCTCCGTATTGCCGGTTGCTGGCGCGCAGACACTGCCCGTCGTCGCGGGTCTGCCCCCCGCGATCAGCCCCCTTTGCCAGATGCAGAGCTTCTACATGGCCGTGCCCCGATTGGCGGCCGCGCGAGGCCTCGATCCGGACGCGCCGGCCCACCTGAGCAAGGTCACCGAGACGGTGTGACGACCCGCGCACCGACGCGACGAACGCGCCTCGGGAGGGTCGGAGCAGGAATTTCAGCTGGTACTATATAGGTACCAGTGGATCCATTGGATCGCGCCGGATCCATTCGATCCAGAAAGAGGCACCCGCGGATCCTCGGGACGTGCCCGCGGCCTGCCCGATCGAACGCATGGCTACAGCCCCAAAATTTGCTTGGCATTGCTCGCAAACGTGAAGTTCTTGGACCCGTCCCAGTTGATGGACCAGGTCATCAGCCCTTTGATACCACTGACCTGGCCGACCGCCGTGCTCACATCGGCCGTGGTCATGTGCCCGCCGCCCGCGCCCGGTTGTGCCGGCAAGCCAGGCACCTGTTTCGAATACGGCAACGCGAACGTACCGCCGCCCGCCACGTTGAAGCCTCTGTTGACGCACTCGGTCTGTTGGACGAAGCCCTCCACCGTCCCCGCGTTGATGCCGACGCCCGGCGGATCGCAGCCGTACATGCTTCCGTTGTAGTACTGCATGTTCAGCCACCATAGCCGCCCGTTGTCGCGGTACTTCGCGAGGATGGGCAGGTACGCTCCCCAGGGGCCCCCCGACGCGATCTGGCCGCCGGTCACGTAGGCCGTCTCCGGTGCCATGGTCAGCCCGAAGTTGGCCGGCATCTGCGCGAGGACGCCGTCGATGAGGCGGATCAAATTCGTTTGCGACGTCGAAAGCGACGTCATCGAAGTACCCGCGGTAAGGCCGGCCTCGAGATCGATGTCGATGCCGTCGAAGTTGTGGCTCTTCAGGATGGGGACGATGGTGGCGATGAAGCGGTCCACCGTCGCGGTCTGGCCGAGATCGACGGCGGCTGTCGCGCCGCCAATGGACATCAGGATCGTCCGACCTTGGGTCTTGGCTTCGCACATCTCGGCGGGCGTCGGTACGTCGACATCCACGTCCATCCCGTCGAACCACTGCGCCGTTCCATCGGGCAGGATGACGGGAAACGCCGCGTTGATGACGTTGTACGCAGCGGGAATGGTGGAGGAGGTGATCGGGACATGACCGTACGGCGGATGCACGCCGTTCTTCGCGCCGTCCCACGCTTCCCAATAGCCCTGCAGAACCTTCCCCGGGGGCATTCCTTTGAGTGCGCACGTGGCATTGCCGCTATCGGCCGTACCGCCGCCGGCGTCGGCACCCGCATCCGCACCGGGACCGCCCGCTTTTCCGGCGTTTCCACCAGCGCCCGAGCCACCTCCGGTCCCCGTGCCCCCGCTGCCTGCGCCGGCGTCCGTTCCTGTCCCTCCCGTGCCGGCGCCGCCCGTGCCGCCCGCGCCCGCCCCGCCGCCTGTACCCGCGCTTCCTGCCTTGCCCGCGCTTCCCGCTGTACCGGAGCTTCCGCCGGAACCCGTGGTTGCTCCCGTGCCCGCGTTTCCCCCGCTGCCGGTGCTTCCCCCGCTACCACTGACGCCGCCCGCGCCGCTGCTCCCTCCCGTGCCGGTGCTTCCTCCCGTGCCGGTGCTCCCGCCGGTATTGCTGCCGCCTGTTCCCGTTCCTCCTGGCCCTGCGCTGTCGCCCGCACCGCCGCGCCCAGCGGTTCCATCGTGACCGTTCTTGCCGTCTTGGCCGCCGTCCGGACCTTGGATGCCGGTGTCGTAGACCGTGCAGTTCGCGGTCCCCAGCGAAGTGGCGAGCAGCCCGACGAAGGGCCAAGCGAGACTCTTTCTTCTCTTCATGGACTTCTCCTGTCGCAGCGAACTCCACGCTCCGACGGAACGCGGCCGACTCTCTCCGAAAGCGCGCAATCAAGATGCGCGCCAGATACGTCCTTTCACATCGGCGGCGAAGCGATCGATGTACTGCTCGACGAAGCTCGCCGGGTCTTTCGTTGCGTCATGGACGAGGGGGGTGAGATCGATGCCCCAGATGAGAGCCTGGCTGCCGTCGACGAGATGGCTCTCGAAGAACGTGGCATGGGCGAGGCGTCGGCCCCGCGCGGCGAGGTCATAGCGTTTGCCACCGCAAATCTGCGAATCGAAAACGCCCACCAGAGCGTCGGCGAGGTTGGGGCGATGGTCGACCGGCATCATCACCTTGTCCGTGTCGCACAGCCAGTCGAGATCGCGCCAGACTTCGCAGCCGATGACGCGGCGAGGTCGCTCGGTGGGCGGTAGCCGGCGCAGCGCGGCCACGACGCGCAAGGCCACGGCGACGTGGCTGTCGTGCTTGTCCGCGAGGTTGTGGGTATAGACGACTTCGGGGCGTGCGGCGGAAAAGACGCGATCGAGATCGGTGCCGACATCGGCATTCTCGGCGTCTTTCACCGAGGCGCTCGGGTGGTTCAAGAGCACCACCGCCGAATATTCGCCCGTGCAAGCGGCCTTCCTTTGTTCGAGCTTTCTGACTTCGATCATCTCGGCGTCGGTGCGGTCTTTGTAATCGGGGCCACGCGCGCTGCCGCTACCGTTCGTCATGGTGACGCCGGTAAACCACCGATCGTTTTGCTGAAAGCACTCGAGGATGCCGTGGTAGGCCATGATCTCGAGGTCGTCGGGGTGAGCGCCGACGCCGAGATGGGTGGTCCGCCCGAGTGCGCTCGCGGCCGGTACGCCGTCGGGAACGAACACTTCGGACCCTGGGACGCAGAAAGGAACAAAGGCCACTTCGAGCTCGGCTTCGATCATCGCCTTGGCGGGGCCTTTCGAGCGAGATACTCGCCCCCTTTCGACGCACTGCACGGTCTGGTCCATCCTGGCGGGATCGCGACCGATCGCGAAAACATCATCGCGGGGCGGCAACGAGGCCGCTCACTGGCGGCGCGCGCGCAGCATGGCGAGCGCCGATCGCGCAAGCTGGATCGGCCAGAAGCCTTGCTGGATCTCGGAGATCCACGGGCGGCTTCCCAACGCGCCGTTCGGGACGCCGAGAGCACCGACGCGCGCCGATCGGACGCGCCGCGCGCAACCGGCGAACGGGAACGCTTTTTGCGAAGTGCGAGTGAAGTGCGAAGAACGAGGCGGCGGCGCGGGGATCCGCATCGAATCATGAAGATACCTCTTGGGCTCCTTGTCTGTATGGCAGTTCCACTTGCATGCACGTCGGACGACAGCGTAAGCGGGCACGATGGAGCCGACGCTTGCCGCGACGTCTGCATCGATGCCGCGAACGGCGCCGGCGATACGAACGACAGCGTCGATCTCGGTGACACGAGCGGCGGCGCCACGGATTCGAAGGACGCGCACGGCATGGACTTGCATGTCGATCGGGTCGACGACCGGATCGACGATTCGCGGGACGCCACGGCTATGCTGGATGCTGCCGATGCGGAGCAGCGCCGCGACGCTCCTCAACCGCCGCCCGATGTGTCGGTCGACACGGGGGACCCGCGCGATGTGTGGGACGCGCGCGCAGATGAATCGCCCGATACAGGAACGGGCACGCGCGACGCCGCATGTACCGGAAATGGCCCTGCGCCTCCGCCGGGCGGCAAGACCGGGCCTCGTCTGGTGGCCTATGTCAACACGCTGTGCGGCTTCGGCATCGGTCCCGACAATGGCACTTGTCTCGACGATCCCGACCCCTACCAAAATCACGTTCTCGCCTGGGAATGCGCGCGGACGAGCCCCATCACGCATTACGTCCTCTCGTTCCTATCGTTCAAAGGTGCAGAAATTCAGACTGACCCGGGCCCGATTTGGGCGAACGGTGGAGGCTCGAGCACGGACTTTGCGCTGCACCCGAACTTGCGCGACGCGATGCAAGCTGCAAGAGCGGCCGGATCGAGGATCATGCTTTCCCTCGGCGGGGAAGTGGGTTCGAGCGGATTTCTTTCGTGGTGGACCGCGCAGGGGGCAAACAGCGCCGCGCGCGTCACCATGATGCGCTCGCGGATCGCCACCGTGGTCAGCGCGTTCGCTTCGCAGAACGCGCTGATGGCCGACGGCATCGACGTCGACATCGAGCTCGGTGGCGCGTACCCGCCGACGTCCGACAAGTACATCGCGACCCGCGATCTCATCAACGCGGTCCCGGACGATTTGCTGGTCGCGTTCGTGCCCCAAGTCGGCAACGGGTTGTGCGCCGCCCCGGTCGTCGGCGATCCGCTGTCACCAACGGTCGCGCTGGGTGGGCAATGTTCGCAACCGATGAACGGTGACGACACACCCTGGTCGCTCGCGCGACTCGACCAAGACTGCCAGCGGCCGAACGGCACGCCTCGTCTCGATTACCTCGGAATCCAGTACTACAATGCGGGCGCGGCGGAATGCTGCGGCGGCGGAGGTGATGCGACCACGATGGTTCGCAGCACCGCGCAACACTACAAGAACTTCGCCAACGGCTGGCCGGCATCCGGTGATCTGGCCGATGCGAGCAACCCCTGGCATGCCTACCAGTGGTACCCGGGCCCGTGGGCGGCGTTCGCAGGAACGAGCGCGCAGCGGCTGGTGCTCGGAAAGCCCGGCTGCCGAGGATGCGCCGGGAGCAACTATCTGGACCTCGCGGCCATGAAAGATCTGCTCACGAACCTCGACGGCAAACTGACCGGACCCATGGGCGGCATTCTTTTCTGGGACCTCAGCCGCATCTTCAGCAAGGGCGGTCCTCTCTGCGTTTCCGGAACGTGCCAGCCGAGTTGGGGCGGCACCAATCCCCTGCAAAGCCTGACCGAGCTCGTCGCGCAAATGCGCGCGCTGCCCCGCACTCCGGCATTGAGATCCGACCTGGGACCGAGTCGCCGGCGCAGATCGTATTCAAATCCGACGGTCGTCCGATTGGCGTGCTTGCGTACGTGCACAACGTGTAGTGCCGGCTGAGGCATCAACCATCACCTGGGAGGTCTTCATGAATCGCATGGCTATGAGCTCGGTCGTCCTTCTTCTCCTTGGCGCTGCAGGATGCGGCGGCAGCGAGTCGCCCCCGAAAACTCCGGAGCCGCCGCCGGCCTCTACGTCGACCAATGCGTCGGCGTCTGGGTCCACGACAGGCCAGAACACGACCAAGCAGGAGGGCTCGTCGCTTGCGTCGTCCAACACGGACACGAGTATGGGCACGAGCGGCTCCCCGCCATCGAGCGCGCAGTCATCGGGCACGCCCAACGACGGTCGCGGAACCACGAGCGCGAGTACCGCGGGCACCACCGCGGGCTCGAGCACCGCCAGCGCGCCCATGACCCTCACCGATGACCAGATTCTCTACGTGCTGCATGCCGCCAACCTCGCGGAGATGGACCAGGCCCGCGTAGCGGAAAAGAAAGCCAAGAACCCGCGCGTGAAGCGATTTGCGTCGATGATGCTCAAGGACCACGGCGAAGCCGACGCCAAGGGAAACGAAGTGGCCAAAAAGGTGCGCGCATCGCTGGCGCCGAGCGAAGTGAGCAATCGTTTGGAAAGCGACGCCAAGCAAATGACCGCCAGCATCACGACGGACACAGCGAAGGACTTCGACCGCACTTACATCGATGCGCAGGCCAAGGAGCATCGGGCGGTGCTCGATGCCATCGATCGGGAGCTTTTGCCGGCTGCCAAGACGACGGAAGTGAAGGAGATCCTCCAGACCGTCCGGCCGAAGATCGAGGGGCACCTGCGCGAAGCGGAGGACATTCAGAAGGGTCTCGGCAGCAAATAGCGGTATGCATGCGCCGAACGGGGTCTGCGTATTCGCTCATTCTCGCGTTCGTGTCGTTCGGTTGTTCTCGTGACTGTTCGCTCAGCGCCGGCAAGACGAAACACGAACCTCCCCTGCTACTGGCAGGGGCCGGCAAGGGGCGACCGGAAGACGGCAAACTTCTGCCGGTCGCTCCCGCGGAGACCACGCCTGCCATCGAACAACGAGCGAGGGAATCCTGGAGACCCATCCGGATGCGCCTTGGGAAGCCGAGTTGCCCTTCGAGATCGAAGGCATGCCTACATTGCGCGCATCGAAGAGCACTACCACGAGCCCGGTGGGACGCTTCGTCCGTGGGGGCGGCACCGGGGCGTGACCGTGTACCACGCTCGGTAACGGGACGTAATTGATCGCGCGATCGTTTTATAGGCTATCATCGGTCGCCATGGACCTCACCCCCGCCCAGGGCAGCGCGATCGACACGAGATTGCGCAATCGTAACGACATCCGTCCACCGCCGGTCGTTCGCGAGGGACTTCCTTTGATTGGCCCCGCGGCGGCATTCAACCGCGATCCCCTCGGGTTTCTGACGCGATGCCGGGATCGCTACGGCGACGTCTTCACCATCAACCTGCTCCTCTACAAGGCTACGTTCGTGCTGGGAGCGGCTGCGCAGCAACGGTTCTTCGCTGCCCCCAAGGAGGTTCTCGATCTCGACGCCGCCATTCGGCACGTCCTGCGGTCGGTGGTCGGCGATCCCGAGGAGCTCACGCGGCTCTATTCCCATTCCGAGTTCATGACCGGCGTCATTCGTCGGGGACTGACGAAGCCGGAATACCTCGAACGCTATGTCGAGCAAGCGACGCTCGAGGCCCGGCGCACTTTCGAACGGTGGGCGGAGCAAGGTGAGATCGATCTTTTTCGCGAGTGTTCGCGCCTCGTCAACTTCGTCAACATTCGCGCCCTGCTCGGCCAAGACGTCGTCGCCGAACACGGTGACGCCATCGCCGATGCCTACATGGAAATCGAGAGAAACGCACTTTCGCTCGAATGCCTCGTCTTGCCGAAGGGGCCGCTCCCCAAACAGCGTCGAACGGCGCGCGCGCGCGCCGAGCTTCTGCGAATTCTGCGGAGCATCGTCGCCCGGCGCCGGGGCGAAAAGGACGGCAACGATTACTTGAGCCTGCTCTTGCAGCAGACGATGCCCGACGGCCGACCCATCGGCGTCGATTCGGTGGCCGTCCATCTCATTTTGATCTTCTTCGCTGCTCACACGAACACCACCGGCACCCTCGGCTGGCTTCTGACGTTCGTGCTCCAAAGGCCGGAGATCCGGACGCGGCTCGTGCAAGAGCAGGAGCGCTACCGTGCCGCGCACGGCGAAGCGTTCGCCTACGAAGATTTGAAGGATCTGGAACTACTCGACAGTTGCATGCGGGAAGCCGTGCGCATGCGGTTTTGCGTGATGCTCATCCGGCAGGCGGCCGCGCCTTATCCGGAGAGCGGCTATGTGATTCCAGAGGGCGCGACGGTCTGTGTCTCGCCGATCTTGACCCATCTCGATCCGTCGATTTACCCGCGGCCTGACCATTTCGATCCCGATCGCTTTGCCGACGCGCAACGACGGCGCCAGCTTCAGCGCGATTGCGCCTATGTTCAGTTCGGCTTCGGTTTGCATCGTTGCCTCGGGGAGATGTTTGCCAACGCCGTGCTCAAGCCGTCGTGGAGCCTTTTGCTACGTCACTATGAGATCACGCTCGTCGACGAAAGCCTTCCCCCGCCCGATTGGAGCAAGAGCCTCGGCACGCCGTTTCCCGTGACGCCCGTCAAGGTGCGCGTCAAACGGCGCTGACGGCGACGGCTGGCCCTCGCGCTAGCGCCGCCGCCATCACGAAGCCTAGGCAGGGGGCTCCACCCGCCATCGACGGCGAGGCGTGCTACCTTTCGTCGTGCTGCGCGAGCGTCGCTGGCCTCGGACTTCATGCGCATGATTCTTTTTGCACGTCGCCTCGCGCTTTTCGTCGCTGCCGCGGTTCCTTTCGTACTCTTGCCGGTGGGCGCGGCGTGGAGCATCGGGCCGCTGGCTCGCGTGGGGGCACGATGGTGCAGCTTTTTGGCTACCGATTTTTCCGGCCGTGCCGATCCTTACCCGGTGCCGGCGCCTTCGGAGGAGAATGCTGGCGTCGCGTCAGCCGAACCACGGACCGACGAGCCGACACTGCTCGGCAAGGAAGCGCATGCTCCTTCTGCGCCCGTCGTTCGCGCGCGAAATGAACGGCCGGACCTTCGGATCTCCCGATCGATGGTGCAAAATCGAGCGACCACGGTCGAGCGCGCGCGGCCTCACGTGTTCGTGGGGTCCGATTCGATTCAGCGCGCGATCCCGGTGACCGGCCGTCCCACTTCTTCTTGGACGAACCGGACGCCGGAACATCCGGCGGGACTTCTCATCCAATCGCCCGGTGTTCTCAGAGGCGTGATCGAGCCCGGCGACATCTTGGTCGAAGCGGAGGGTCAACCGCTCGCTAGTTTCGAGCAGCTCATCGTCACCGTGCGGCAGGCTTACGAGCGGCGTGTTACGCGACTCTCGGGGCGGCTGTTTCGCAAGGGAGATCTCTTGCCGGTCACGGTGGAACCGGGTTGGTGACATCCGCGAAGGTGTGCGCCGCGACGAGGGTGCGGCGCTCGCTCATGGTTTGAACGCGTAGACCTGCGTGCCCGATGAGGCGAAGAGACGACCCCCGGTGAAGATCGGCGTCTGGAAAGGTGCAACCGCCGCCATGGTGTCGGTCGTCGCTCCGCCGTTGAAAATCACCACGCCCGTGTCGCCGTCAAAGCCGCGAAGCTTGTTGTCGTTGCCGATCTGCCACACGATCGCGTTGGCGCCCGAAGCGTCGGTCATGGTAACGGCGGGTGACTTGTTCGACGTAGGGCCGCCGCACCACACGACGGTCGCCGCGGGCGGAGACGCCGCCGTGATCCGCAGCGCCGTCATCGCCGTCCCGCTCCCACCGGCCGGGCACCCAGAACCGGCGCCGCGGAACACGACGTACGTGCCCATGGCGGTGCGGTAAGTGACGGGCGAATTGATGATGACGTTACCCGATACGACCGGAGCCGCGAGCGGAGGGCTCTGGCCTCCCATGGTGTCGCGATCGATGAGGTACGCTTTCCCATCCTTGCCGAGTTGAACGATGAGCTTCGATGGCGTTGCGCCAGGTACGTCGACGAGCAAGGGGCCCGTGCCGCCGATGTCGGCATCCAGGTCGTCCATCATCGACCAGTTGGTCGGCACGAAGAATTCCGCGTTGGTGTTGGCCCTCGTGAGGTCGGGCGGGAGCTTGAAAACAGACTCGCCGTCGCCGTACGTCACGGGATGCGACCGGGGGTTGCTCACCATTCCCATCGTGTTGCCGGTCGCAAAGAACACCGACGTACCGTCGCTGGCGATACCGTTCGGTGCCCAGATGCCACCCCCGAGGGCCCGCGTGGTAAACGACGTGAGTTGTGTGGGATCGGTTGCGGAAATGCTGACGACCCAACCGCGGTAGTCACCACAATCACCAACGTGTCCGCCGAACGGCACGAGGACCCGACCGCCGACCAGCGCCAGCGCGCCGCGCTGATTTTGCAGCGGCGTAGAGAAGTTGTAGGTGCCCGCCTTCGCTCTAGCGTTGAGATCCACCGGCCAACCGGTCTTCGGCATGCCGGTGTTGGCGTCGATGGCGTAGACCAAATGCTGCGGGCTACCGCTCATGTTGGTCATCGAGTTGAGATAAAGCGTACGCGTCGCTTCGTCGATGACCGGCGTGCCCACGATGCCGACCGGATTGATGTTCCCTATGCAGGCGAGACTCGAGTTCGGAACCGGTGTGCCGAGCGCCTGGTCCCAGACCTTGGCGCCTGTCGCGGCGTTGAATCCAATCACGTGGTTTTGGGTGGTGCCGACGATCACGAGATCCGGAACGGAGCCAGCACCGACCAAGTAAAGCGGCTGGCCGTGTACGTTCGACGCGTAGGTCGCCATCGCGAACGTCGTGTCGACATGCATCGTCGCGGCGGCGGCTTTGGTGATGACTGGATCGACGTACACGCCGTCGTGGTTCGGGTGGTTGTGGAACATGAGCACGGAAACCGCGGAGGTGGTTCCGCCATCGACTCCCCCCGTGCCGCCCGCTCCCGCTGCACCACCTGCACCGGCGGTGCCCGCAGCGCCAGCAGCGCCAGCAGTGCCCGCGGTGCCGCCGCTTCCAGCCGTGCCGCCAGTGCCCGCGGTGCCGCCGCTTCCAGCCGTACCGCCAGTGCCACTGCTTCCTGCGGTTCCGCCTTTACCGGCAGTGCCGCTGCCGGCAGCGCCGCCGCTGCCCGCCGCGCCACCGGTGCCCGCCGCGCCACCGGTGCCGCCTCCCGCCGAGCCCCCTTTGCCTGCTGTTCCACCCCCCGCAGTGCCACCGGTGCTCACGTCACCACCAGCGTCGGGCGCACCGCCTGATCCGCCCGCGCCGCCTGTGGAGCCGCCCGTTCCTCCGGTCCCACCGGGATCTCCGGTCGTCGTGTCATCGCCACCGCAGGCAGCTCCCAGGATCAGACCGACGGGCAGAAAGATGGACCAAGCTCGCATGGGAGACCTCGCAGCGCGGAGCGCCATTTGAAGGACCCAGAAAGCTCAGCTCGGGATCGGCAGAGAGTCAAGCGACCTTTGGCGGCCAAGACCGACCTGGCTGGAGAAGTTCAGCAACGCTGTCGATGCGAGCGCTCGAGAGAGCCCGCGGGCGGCGCAGGGCTTAGACACATGGTGGTGCCTCGTGAGAACCTTCGCTCAATATCCGCCGGGAGCGAGGCTCAAATAAAACATGTCGGCGTAGAAGCCGGAGGTGGGGTTGGCGTTAGGGGGGTAAATCATGCAGAAGGCGCGGGCGCTCAGATTCGCGTCGGCGTTGAACGTTCCGAACATGAACTCCGACCAAACGCCGCCCAGCCAGGTATCGGTCAGGCGCTCCGTCCGACTACCCCCACAGTTTGCGTCCGTATAAGTGTAATAGCCGCAGGAACTCGGAGGATTGGCGCCCTTCCACGCTTGGCGCATGCCCCAGTTGTAGTCGCGAAACTGCTGAATCGGTACGCAGGGCCCTTGGTAATAGCAGTCCTCCCGATCGTTAGTGGTACATTGGAGGTTGATCGAACCGGAGTATGGGCATGCCTGCGCGTCACCGGTGGCCTCGGCGTCACTGAAGGACCCGGGCAGCCAGCTCACCGTCGCAAAAGAACCGATGGCGCTCCAATCCGCGGCGCCCGTGTCGAAGCCGGCGTTCGGCTGAAGGTTCTGCGCCGAGGGCTGCGTACAAGAGCACGACGTGCCTGCCGCACAGCATCGCCCTCCGCAGTTGCCACTGGCGCAGTCCGCGGCCGACGCGCACAGGTGCCCGTCGGGCCAAAGGCACTGCGTGCCGCTGCAAATCTTGCCGCCTGTGCACGCGTTGCCGCAGACGCCGCAATTCTCATTGCTGTTGAGGGTGACGCATCTGTTGGAGCAGCATGTTTGGTTCGCCGAGCAGCAAGCTGCGTTGCACGCCAGTTGCCCGCCGCAATCGAGACAGGCATTGCCGCTACACGCGCCGCTCGAGCAGTTGGTGACCGGCGGCGCCGGGCATTGGCCGCTCGCGTTGCAGACGTCGGCCGCCGTGATCCGGCCGCCCGAACAGGTTTGTCCGGCGCCGCACGCTGTACCGGGCGGCTTGTTGGTCGTATCGGTGCATACCTGCTGTCCGGTCGAACACACGTACGCCGCGTTCTTGCACGGGCTGGTCGTCGAAGTGCAGGGGTCCCCTTGCCTGCAGAGTCCGCACATCCCGTTGTAGCAAACGGAGCTCGTTCCGCAGTTGGATCCGTTGTCCTGCGGCAGGCCGCTGTCGACGCAAACTCCCGTCCCCGTCGCGCAGGAGAGCGTCCCCTTGTGGCATACGTTGGAGGAGGGCGTGCAGGGCCCGCCGTTGTTGCAGACATCGCACACGCCCGCGCTCGTGCAGACCTTGCCGGGCTCGCACTCCGCGCCCGGCGCCTTGTTGCCATTGGCCACGCACACCTGCGAGCCGGTGGCGCAGGAGTATGTCCCGGTCTTGCAGGTATCGGTCGGCTGACAGCCGTCGCCCGCCTTGCACGTGACGCAGTTCCCGCCGCGGCACACCAGGTCCGGGCCGCAACCGACGCCGTCCATCAAGGACATGCCGGTGTCGTTGCATACCGGTGTTCCCGTGGTGCAGCTGAGCGTCCCGGCGTGGCAAGGATAGTTCGGCGGGGGGCACGGGTCGCCGGTGTTGCATACGTCGCAAACGCCTTTGGAGCAGACCTGCTTCATGCCGCAGACGTAGCCGTCCTTCTGATCGCCGCTTTCGATGCATTGCGATATGCCGGTCGCGCACGACGTCTTCCCCGTTTTGCACGGGTTCATCGTGGGGCAATCTTTACCGCTCACACACGGCGAGCACATGCCGCCACTGCAAACCATGTCCGGAGCGCAGTCGGCGCCGTCCATCAGGTTCATGCCGGTGTCGGTGCAGCTCACGGCGGGAGAACAGACGGTCTTTCCGGCGTGACAGGGGTTGGCGGGTACGCACGAGAGACCAGGGGAACAAGCGACGCACGTTCCTCCGCTGCAGACTTTGTCCATGCCGCACGACGTGCCATCGGTCGTGTTGCCCGATTCGATACAAACGGGCGCGCCGGTGCTACAGGCGATCGTTCCCGAGCGGCAGGCGTTGGTCGCCACCGTGCACATGGCCCCCGCGACGCAGGCGACGCACGTTCCCGCGGGGTTGCAGACCTTGTCCGGTCCACACGATGCGCCGGGAGGAACGCCCATGCCCGTGTCATTGCAAGTCGGCGCTGATGCCGAGCAGTCGAGTTTGCCGGCGTGGCATGCGTTGGTGGGCGTACACGTTTCACCCGTGACGCACGCCTTGCATGCGCCTTCCTGGCAGACGAGTCCCGATCCGCAGGTGGCGCCGTTCGCCTTGTTGTCAGTCTCCGTACAAACAGGAGCACCGGTGGAGCAGACGATGGTCCCGACGCGGCACGGCTTGTTGGCGACATCGCACATCGTGCCCGCGGCGCACGCCTGGCACATGCCGTCGAGACAAACGCCTTTGTCGCAGGGGGTCCCGTTGGTCTGAAGGCGCGACGTGTCGCGACAGGTCGTCCCTCCTCCGTCACGGCATTCCGATTCGCCCTGGTGACAGGGATTGGCAGGGAGGCAGGTGCCACCCGGGATGCAGACCGTCGGCGCATCGGGCCTGGCGTCGATCGTCACGATCGGCCCGTCCCGCACGACGCCGTCCGGGCCGGGAGCGTCGACCACGCTGACATCGATACCATCCGCTGCGCGGAGATCGACGGGCGCGTCACCCAGCGAGACGTCACCGCGGACGGCGTCGCCCCGCGAAGCGTCGCCGGAAGAAACGTCCTCAACGTTGGCCGGGCCCGCGTCGGCGAGTGTGGGCGGGCGATCAGGCAGCGTGCAGCCCGCAACCCACGTGAACAGCAACGACGCGACGATCGGCGCATGCCGACGAATGACGATCCACATTTCGCAATGACTCCAACCCAAGAGGAATGTCAGTAAGAAGACTCCGAAGAGTCCGCACAACTAAGAGGCGGCGCGAAAGAACGGTGACATCAAAGACGGGGACGACCTGAATCGAGAAGTGATGCGCTTTGGTCAGAAGGTGCCGTCGACGACGGCCCCCACTGTGCTCTGACCCATCGCTGGTGCTACGCGCCATCCGGTCGCCATCGCCTTCGGTGCCGTCAGGAGAAGAATCACGCCGGTCAATGCTGCGGCGCCGCCCACGCCGAACCCAATGAACGCGTTGGTGCGAGCGCTGCGGGCGTCGCTCTTGGTTTTTTCGAACGCGGCCGCGCCCTCCGACGAGCAGGGGGTCAGGTCCGTGCACATCGTACTTGCTTCGGTTTTCTTGCTGAGCATCCGGGCACCGAAATAGGCGCCCCCGCCGAGGCCAAGGGCGCCGACGCCCAGCGTGATGAATCCGAGTGTTCGCTGAGCGCTGGAGCCCGACTCGGCGCGATCGGTGGTCGGGCCGTCGATCTTGAAGGCGGCGCCCGGCGCGCGCGATGTCTCTTTCTTCGACGAAGGGCTCTGGCCGGCGGAGGGTTTGTCGGCAGCGGCCACGACGGGCTTGGGGATCGCTTTGCCGCCGATAGGGGTGACTTCGATGTTCTTCGTTTCGCTCTCGGCGAGCGCCAGCTCGAACTGGCGCTCGAACCCGCCGCCTCGCGCGACGATGACGTGCCGCCCAACGTCGATCGGCAAGGGCGTGTGGAGCGACACCTTGCCGACCTCGACGCCGTCTCTCGTCACGACCGTGTCCGGGGGTGCATCCTTGGCGACGTCGATCGCGAGCTTGGGCATTCGCTTTTCGATGTCCTGCAGGCGCTTTTCGCCAATGTTCTTGAGCGCGTCGATGCCCTGTTGGCGCGCGAGATCGCGCGCTTCGAGAAAATGAGCTTGTGCTGCAGCAAGTTGGCCGAGCGACTGTTCGCAGTCGCCCAAGTTGAGCAAGGTTTTCGGCTGTCGATCGAGACGCGCGCTTTCCTGGAGAAAGGGCACGGCTTCCTTGCATTTCCCTTGTTGTTTCAGCGCGTAGCCTTGCCGCAGCTGTGCACGGGCGGCCACGGGATCGCCGCCATCCGCCCAAGCGACGCTCCCGGCGAGCACGATCGCCGCCCCCCAAAGCGCAGCGTGGCTTCGCCTCACGAAGGGCCCTTCGCGCGATATCCGCGAATGCGGCGCACGAAACGGAGAACAGCTCCGTAAGGTATCGAGCGGCGAATCGTCATCCACAGACCACCTGAGCTAGCATCGTGCAAACACGACAAAACAAGCGGGGAAGTTTCCCGCGCGGGGCCACCTTGCCTCGGAGTATCCACCTTGGCAAGGGACCATCGCTTAACGTTCGCAGGATTCGTTTGGCAGGGAAGCGTCGGTTCATTAAAGAATCGAACGTTGCGGGAGCGTGCTCCCCGGGACTCGATCGACGTCCATGAATCTCGAAAGCATAGGTTCCCGATACCGCGTCATCCGTGAGCTCGGACGCGGCGGGATGGGGGTCGTGTACCTCGTCGAGCACCAGCACACCGGGGAGCGACTCGCCCTCAAGGTGCTTCACGGCGCGGCCGCCGCGGACCCGGGGGCGATTGCACGTTTCAAGCGCGAAGCGCGGGTGGGCGCGCAGCTTCGCAGCGATCACGTCGTTCGCATCACCGACGCCGACGTGGCCGCCGAGCTGGGAGGAGCGCCATTCTTCGTCATGGAGCTGCTCGACGGGCTCGACCTCGAAAAGCTGATCGAGAAGGTGGGCGCGCTCGCGCCCGACGTCGTCGACGCCGTTCTTTCCCAGATCGCCGGCCCTCTCGACAAGGCGCACGCCAGCGGGATCGTTCATCGCGATCTCAAGCCGGAGAACATTTTTTTGCATCGCCGTGACGACGGCACGATCATCGCCAAGATTCTCGATTTCGGCATTTCCAAGTTCCTGTCGCCCGACCCGGCGAACGCGGCGGCGTTGGGCACAACCGCCGACGGCACGCTGATGGGAACGCCGCATTACATGGCGCCGGAACAAGCGCGTGGCCTGGTCGACACCATCGGTCCCGCCACCGACGTTTGGGCGATGGGGCTCATTGCACAGCGCATTCTGACCGGGGGCACGTACTGGACAGCGGAAACGCAGGCCGACCTGATGGTCGAGATCCTCGTGGCGCAAATGCCGGCGCCGTCGGTGAGGTGGCCATTCGTCGGCGACAAGTTCGACGCTTGGTTCTTTCGTTCTTGTCACCGCGACGCCGCCCAGAGGTGGCGAACCATCTCCGAGCAGATCGCGGCGCTGGCGGACGCGCTCCGTGATCTGAGCGCTGGCGCGCCCGCCGTACGGGGCGCCTCGATAGCCACCGTCGACCAGGCATTGCACCAGAGCTCTGGAGCGGGCTTCACTCCCGGTGTGATCCCGGCCTTCGGTTCGCCGACCCCCGGGAGCAAGACGGCGTCGATCGCGCGAACACCGCTTCGCGGCGAACTGGCGCCGCCGTCTCGCTCCTACCCGCCGGCGATGGGCAGCGGCACGATGTCTCCCGCGACGGGAAGCTTCGATCATACCGACATCGACGCGCTTCGTCCGCGTTCACGCAAGGTGGGCATCGCGCTGGGCATCGGTGTGGTCGCAGGGCTGGCGCTGGCGTACACGCTCGTGCAACCGAGTGCGGCGCCGCCGATCCCGGCGGCGTCAAGCGCGGCCGCCGCCACGGACCCGCCGCGCGCCCCCGCCGCCGCTGCGCCGCAGCCAGAGACGCCCCTCGTCGATCGGGTCGTCGCAACCGTCGATGCCGACGCGGGCCGCGTGGACGTCGACCGTTTGGACAATTCGCTGACGAAGGGCCGCAACAATCTGCCCGCGGGTCGAAGCCATCTGCCCGCGCTGGGATCGCCTCCGCCGCCGACCGTGCGAAAGCCGCAGCAAACCGCGCCAGCGCCACGCGCTCCGACACCAACCGCTTCCCCGCAAGACGACCCGCTCGCGCCGTAGCCCCTCGACCCCCCTGCGCTCGCTCTCCCACGGCGCAACGCCGTCGTGCCAATCGGAGGGCGGCAGCGCCGATCTTGTGTAGGCTGAGATGCCGGCTCCGATGATCGATCTGGCAGCGAGAATCTGACAGAGTAGCGCCAGGAGCCTCTCGACGAATGGTACTCGACCGCGATCAGCTGAGGTGGAATGGCTGGGGGTGGAAGCACGAATCCTTCGAGCTGAGCGATGTGCGCAGGCAGGCACTGGTGCGTGCGCTGGCGGCGCGGTTCGGGGTCAGCTTGACGCCGCCGGCCGCGGCGGTACCCGTCGAAGCGGTCGTGCTTCCTCCTTCGCGGCTCGGAGACGCTGCCCGCAGTGCGCTCGAGGTCGCGCTCGGCAAAGAACAGGTGCTCCTCGACCGAGCGGAGCGCGCCTACCACGCCGCGGGAAAGAGCTTGGCCGATCTCTTGCGGATTCGGAGTGGCAACCTCGAACGCGCCCCGGATGCCGTCGTTTATCCGGCGAGCGCCGCGGAGGTGGCGCGCGTGCTCGCTGCCGCGCGCGAGCACGATCTCGCGGTCGTGCCCTTCGGCGGAGGCACGAGCGTCGTCGGTGGGGTCGAGCCGATCCTGCCCCCCAGCAAGCGCGCCGTCATCGCGCTCGATACCACGCGACTCGACAAGCTGCTCGAGCTCGACGACCGTAGCCTCACCGCCACCTTCCAGGCCGGAATCGACGGACCGAGCCTGGAGGCCGAGCTCGGCGATCGCGGTTATACGCTCGGGCACTTTCCGCAGTCTTTCGAGCACTCGACCCTGGGCGGATGGATCGCGGCGCGCTCGTCGGGTCAGCAATCCGACGGGTACGGCGGCATCGACACGCTCCTCGTGAGCGTGAAGGTCGTCACACCGAGCGGCGAGCTCACGACGCTCACCGTTCCACGTCACGCGGCGGGGCCAGACTTGAACCAAGTCGTCCTCGGCTCGGAGGGGACGCTCGGCGTCATCGTGGAGGCGACGCTACGCATCCGCGAGAAGATGGCCGTGCAAGACGTGCGCGGCATGCTCTTTCGCGACTTCGCATCGGGCATTCGCACGATACGCGCCTGGGTCGCAGCGGGTCTACCGATGATGATGATGCGGTTATCCGATGCCCAGGAAACGGAGGTATCGCTGCTGCTGCGCCACGACCCCGACAAACGCTTCGACGCCGGGGCGACGCTGCTCGACGCGACCAAGAGCGTCGGTTACGGCGACGATCGCGCCATCATGCTGTTCGGCATCGAAGGGGACGACCGCACGCGGCTCTCGGCGCACATGCTGCGCGCGCAGGCCATCGGCGTTTTGAACGGCGGGCTGCCGCTCGGCAAGGGGCCGGGAACATCGTGGAAGAAAGAGCGTTTTCGGACGCCGTACTTGCGCGATTTCCTGCTCGACCAAGGAATCGCGATCGACACCATGGAGACGGCCTTCGAGTGGTCGAAGCTCGAGCAAGGTCATGCGCGCGTGCTCGCCCAGATGCGCGCCGCGACCCAGCGTCACGCCGGGGGCGGCCTCGCCATGGGGCACGTATCGCACAGCTATCCCGACGGGGCATGCGTGTATTTCATCGTCGTCTACCCGGTGAGCGCGAGCGACGCGATCGAACAGTGGCGCGAGATCAAGCGCGCTACTACTGACGCCATCGTCGATGCCGGTGGAACCATCTCCCATCACCACGGCATCGGCACCGACCACGCGCCCTGGCTCACCCGCGAAAAGGGGGTACTCGGCGTGAAAGCCATGAAGGCCTTGAAGCAAACGTTCGACCCGGAAGGGATGATGAACCCGGGGAAGCTCTTTTGAGGTCGAGCTGGACGCTCGCCGAACGAACCGGGGCACTCGAACGCGCATGCGTGGAAAAGCCGGAGCTCGTCATCATCGGCGGTGGCATCACCGGCGCGGGCGTCTTGCGCGATGCTTCGCTGCGGGGCATCCGGAGCCTCTTGCTCGAGCGCGGCGATTTTGCGGGCGGCACCTCGAGCAGCACCTCCAAGATGATCCACGGCGGACTGCGCTACATCGCCGAGGGGCAGCTGGGAGTGACCCGCGAATCCTGCGTGGAGCGCGACTTGATGGCGCGTCTCAATCCGAACCTCGTGGCGCCTCTTCCCTTCATGTTCTGTTCCTTCGATGACGGTGTCGCGCCGTGGAAAATGATCGCCGGTCTCTCCATCTACAGCGCCGTGTCCGGGTTCCGGCGCGGTTCGTTCAAGCTGCTGAGGCGCGGTGAGATCGAAGCGCTGAGTCGCGACGTGCGCAAAGAGGGGCTCCGCGCAGCGGGGTTTTATTACGATCAACAGGTCGACGACGCGCGCCTGGTCCTGGAGACGATCAAGGACGCTCGGCGCGCGGGCGCCGAAGCGATCTCCTATGCCGAGGCCGTCGGGTTCGAGAAAATCGATGGGGAAATTCGCGGCGTACGGGTGCGGGACGTCCTGCACGATCGACCGCACCTCATCGGCGCCGACGTGGTGGTGAATGCCGCCGGACCGTCGGTGGATCGCGTGCGCGATCTGGATGCGGCGCTCAATGTGCACGAGCTGCGTCCCGCCAAAGGAGTGCACGTGGTCATCGACCGCGCCCGGGTCCATGCCGAGGCCGCCGTCACCTTTCAAGCGGCGGATGGACGGCACATGTTCTTGTGCCCGTGGCGCGACGTGCATTTGATCGGCACGACCGACACCTTCACCGACGAGATCGACGAACCGCGCGTCACCGCCACCGACCTGCAATACGTGCTCGACGCGGCGAACCACGCCTTTCCGGGCGCCAAGCTCGGTGCGACCGACGTGATGAGCGTCTACGCCGGAGTGCGCCCGCTGCTGGCCGACGGACAAGCGGACGTGCCCCCCTCCAGCGTCTCCCGCGAACATCGCATCACCGAGGACGATTCGGGCATGATTTCTGCGGCGGGGGGCAAGCTCACCACGTATCGGCGCATCGCCGAACAGATCGTCGACCGCGTGGTGGCGAGACTCCCCGAGCCGCGGCGAAGACAGCTCGTTCCCTGCGCCACCAAGGAGCGATCGCTGCGCGATGACGGCTTCGATCGCGCCGCGCTCCGGCGCGAGATGGCGGGACGTTTCCACCTCGACGAGCGGACGGCGGATCGCCTGATTGCGACTTGGGGCGCGGCCGCGGTCGACATGATGGAGGCGTCCCCCGCCGAGGAGCGCGTTTGCATCGGCCGCTCGCGTTTCCTGGTGGCCGAGGTATCGTGGTCCTTCGCCGAGGAATGCGCAGCGACCTTGGCTGACGTCCTCGAGCGCAGGGTGCGCGTGGCGGTGTTCGCGGCCGGTCAGGGTCTCGACGCGCTCGACGCGCTGGCGGGCGCGGCGGCACGCGCCACGGGCTGGAACGATGCGCGAACGGCGGAAGAAGTGGAGCGCTATCGTGCGATCGTGCACCGCCGCTACCAGGTAAAATCGTGAGCACCTTCGTCTTGGTCAATCCGTCGAGCCGATCGGGCGCTACCGGGCGACGCGTCGCCGAGCTCGAAACCCTCTTGCGCAAGTACGTCGGGGACTATCAGCTCCTGGCGACGGAATGCGAGGGGGACGGCGAGCGCTTGGCGTGTCTCGCCGCCGAGCAAGGAGCGACGCGTCTCGTCATCGCCGGCGGGGACGGCACCGTGAGCGAAGCCTTGAGTGGTCTCTTGCAATGTGGGCGCGCTGACAGCGTCGAGATCGGTTTGCTCCCGCTCGGCACCGGGCGCGATTTCGCGCGTCTGCTCGGGCTCGGCACCGATCTCGAAGTGTCGGTGGCGCGCCTCTCGACCGGACAGCGACGGCAGGTCGACGCGGGGCGCATCCGTTGCCAAGCCAGCGACGGCGGCGAGCGCGTACGCTGTTTTCTGAACATCGCCAGCGTCGGGTTGTCGGCGGAATCGGCGCGCTGGCTCGCAAAGCGGGGCAAGCAGGGACGGCGCGGGCCACTCTCTTACATGGTGAGCGGCGTCGTCGGCCTTGCCCGCTATTCAATGCCGCTCGTGACCATTCGCGTCGACGATCGCGTCGTGCACGAAGGGCGCCTTTCGCTGGCGGCCGCCAGCAACGGTCAATACTTCGCGGGCGGCATGCGGGTCGCCCCTGATGCATCGATTGACGATGGGCTGCTCGACGTGGTCGTCGTCGAGGGGATGTCGGTCGGCGCTTCGCTCCTCAGGTTTCCCGCTCTCGTGCGCGGCCGGCACATCGAGGATCGCCGCGTCAGCGTCCATCGCGGAGCGGTGGTCCGTGCGGAAAGTGCAGTCGAGGTGTGGGTCGAGGCTGACGGCGAGCCAGTGGGCACCTTACCAGGCACGATCGAAATACTTCCCGGCGTGGTGAAGCTTTGCGGACTGCCCTGAACCCAGTGCGCGCGGTCCTCGTGTCCGTCACGGCGGCGCTGGCGCTCGGCGCGCCCGGTCACGCCCGCGCCGACGCCGCGACACCTCCGTCGGCGCGAGAAACACCGGGGGAGGACGATTGCGCAGTCGAACCGCCGCAAAAGGAATTCGCGTCGTCGGCCTGGGGCACGGCGGCGGTGTTTCTACCGGGCGCTTTGGTGCACGGTAGCGGTCACCTCGTGGTCGGCGATTCCAAGACCGGCCTTCGCTTGCTCGCCCTCGAGGGCGCCGGCCTCGGCATGCTGGCGACCGGATTCGTACCAATTGTCCTCAGTGGCGCCTCCCGCCGTTTGGTCGGACCCGCGGCGGCCCTCAGCGCCGCTGGCGTAGGTCTCTTCGCGATTTCCTTTCTCGCCGACCTCTATGGCATCGTCGCTCCGGCGGGTGGCGTGGGAGCGCCCTCCGGCGTCGCGCCCGCGCTGCAGACGGCGCTGGGTTACCGTTACGTCTACAATCCAGTGTTCTCTTATCGGCAATTCATGGTCCAGGAGATCGATTATCGAACCGGACGCTGGCGCTTGCACCCCTCCGCTTGGTTCGCGCTCGACGACACGAACTCGCGCCTCCGTTCGCATTTCGCCTACCGCTTGACGGGCCCTCTGCCAGGACCAGAACGAGCCGCGCGCGACGGATCGTTCCTCGACCTCGAAGCAGCGGTCACACGGCACGCCTTTACCAGCCAAAGGTTCACGACGACGACCGGTGAGCTCGCCGTCGCGGGTCGCCTCGACATGGCGCACCTCGGCCCGTCGCTGCGAGGATCGTTCGCGGAAATGTCCGTGGGCTGGGCGCTGCAAGCCTATTCGTACGGCGTTCGCGGGACCACGGCCGACGTGGGCGAGCTCTTGCTCTTCCGCTTCGGCTACGGGATGTACATCGGCTGGCCCGGGTCGCCGCGCGGCGAGATCGCGCTTTACTACGATCATCGTCACGACGGCTTTGCCGCCGGGCTCAAGATGCCGGGACTCGGGAGCGGCGTCATCGGGCACTTCGGCGCCGAGACGCGGTTTTTCCTCAGCAACCATTGGGGCGTCGCGGCGGAAGCGGCCCTTGGCTCGGCCTATGTCACCGGCCTGTCGGTCCTTTTTCGCCACGGGGAACCGCTATGAAAGCATTGCCGCAACCAAGGCCCGTGCTGCGCACGATCCTCGTCATCGCTCTCTATGGCGCAACGGGGCTCGGATGCGTCGACGTTGCCGAGGAGCGCGCCCGCCGCGACGAGACCATCGGCAAGGGCGCCTCGGCCGAAACGACCTTCGAGATCGTCGACGGACTGGGCGCCATCCGGCGACTCGAACCTGGCGTCGTATCGCTGTGGGCGAAGGCGCCGTCGATCCAGATCAAAGTCACGCGAGGCGAGAGTGCTCCCGCCACGTGGCTCTTGACGGTCTCCAATACGCTCCCCGACGCGGTTCTCGAAGCAAGCACCGAATCAGGAGCAACGGCACTCGCGCCGGAGTCGCTTTCCAGTGCCATTGCCACGGAAAAGCGATGGGGGCTCACGATTCCCGGCGGCACGAGCGCGCTGTTCCTTCACTCCCGGCGCGGCGAGCCTGTCGCACCCTGGCGCTTCGCGGTGCTAAGCGACATTCAGGAGGCGATCGACCGCGTACAGGACATCTACGCGCGCATGAACGCGGACCCGCGCATCACCTTCGTCGTCTCGGCCGGCGATCTCACGACGCAGGGAAAAGTCGAGCAGCTGGAGCGTTTTCAGCACGAGCTCGAATCCCTGCGCGTGCCCTTTTTTCCGACCCTCGGCAACCATGAGCTCGGCACCGAAGGGGGCGCCGTCTATCAACGGCGCTTCGGGCGCGCGAGCTTTCGCTTCGTCTACGGAGGAATGCAATTCACGTTCCTCGATTCTGCCAGCGCAACCGTCGACCCGCTCGTTTACGGCTGGCTCGACGCGTGGCTCGCCGAAGGCCGCTCGCGCACCCACGCCGTGTTGATGCACATTCCGCCCATCGACCCGGTCGGTGTCCGCAATGGGTCGTTCGCCGATCGCAACGAAGCCAACAAGCTTCTCGCCAAGCTGGCCGAGGGGGGCGTCGACATCACCCTCTACGGGCATATTCACTCGTATTACCCATTTTCGAACGCCGGCATTCCCGCCTACATCTCGGGAGGGGGCGGCTCCATCCCCGAGCGCTTCGACGGCATCGGTCGCCACTACCTCACCGTCGACGTCGACCCCGAGCGTGGCATCACCCAGACGGGCGTCGTGCGCGTCGACCGTGATTGATGGCCCACCTACCCTAAATAGGGGCCCGCCACGACCGGCACGCCTTGGCAACAGTGGTCCTGCACGGCAAGCTTGCCGCGCTTGGCCGACCGACGTAGCCACTATTCCGTGTTGTGGAAGAGAGAGGTCGGCCTTTTCTTGGGGCTCGCTTTGGCCTGGGGTTGCAAATCGCGTTCGTCGTCCGGGCCGACGTCCGGGGCCGATGGCGCCGTCGCGCCGACCGCCGTGGAGGCTCCGGTCGCTGCGCAGATCGACGTCGATGCCGGGGAAACCGGGGTCATGATCACTGCCACGCGCTACGAGACGCTCATTCTGAATCGCCCGGAGCTGAAGCGCGATGTGCTCGTCGACGGCAAGGAAGTCGTCAGGCTCGGCATCCTGCGCAAGGGGCAGAAGGTGCTGGCCAAGTCGACGACCGCCAAGGCGGGGCACTGCACCGACGGATGGTTCCAGCTGATTCCGAGCGGCGGTTGGGTGTGCGCCCGTCACGTGACGACCGATCCCGAAAGCAAAGACCTGAAAGACGCGCCGCACGCGCCGTTCACCGACAAGCCGCTCCCTTACGACTACGGCCTCAACCTCACCCACGGCACGCCGCAGTACCGCCGTCCGCCGCTTCGCAAAGAACGTGCAACCTACGAGAAGGGGCTTCTCGTTGGCAAAAGCGCGCGCGCAGAGACGGCCGCCGAAGACCGTGCCACCGCCGCCAAGCAAATCGCCGCTGAGAAGGGCGAGACCCCTTGGTACCTCTCCGACGATCCGCGCAGCGCCGTCGCCTTGGACAGCCTCAAAGGAGAATCGCAGCTCGTCGAGCGGCGCATGGTGCGCGGATTTTACGTCGCACTCGACCAGATCATCTATCCTTTCGCCGGAAAAATGTGGCGCAGCACGCGCGGCAGCTACGTCCCCTTCGACCACCTGCTCGCGCACCAGTCGGTCACCGATTTCGAAGGCGTGTGGGTGGGGCACGACGATGAGCCGCGCAAGCTTCCGCTCGCGTTCGTGCTGCGCGGCTCCAACCGCTATTCGTTTCCCGAGGGCAAGGGGCCGACGCGCGGCGATGCCGTCGGCCGCTTCTCGATCATCCCTCTTACCGGCAAGGGGCCGGCCCCCGAGCAAAGGGGGTTCAGCGAGACCACCGAAGGATACTTCCTTCGCGACGAGCACATGACGGTGACGAGACCGGGCCCTCCGCCGCCCGGACTCAAACCGGGCGAGAAGTGGATCGACGTCAGCCTCTCGACCCAGAGCCTCGTCGCGTTCGAAGGAGACAAAGCGGTGTTCGCCACCATCGTCTCCACCGGTCGGCACGACGACAATGATCCGGCCAAGGACCACCGCACGCCGAGCGGGAGCTTTCGTATCCGCGAAAAGCACGTCTCCAACACCATGGACGACGACACCGCGACCGACGGCCCCTATTCCATCGAAGACGTGCCCTGGGTCATGTACTTCGAAAAGGGGTACGCGCTGCACGGCGCCTTTTGGCACTCGGCCTTCGGCAAAGAGCACAGCCACGGCTGCATCAACATGCAGCCCGCTGACGCCCGCCTGCTCTTTCGCTGGGTAGGACCGACGCTCCCCGAAAGCTGGCACGCCGTCCGCGCCACGCCGGACAACGATGGGACACGCGTCGTCGTCCACGAGTGAGCGACGTGATTCGGCTGGCCGGACCGCGCTGAACTCTACTTCGGCACGATGGTGCCGCAGTTCACGAAGTCCAAGTTCGTTTCGATGCGGAAGTTCGATTCATTGGTGTGACGCTCCGCCTGAAAAAGATCGAGCGGATAGGCCTTTCCAATCTCGATGCCGAACTCGGCGGAGCGCGCATCGAGGCTCACCTGGGCGTCCGCCGCGGAATGCACACCGCCGAGATCGATGGCGAGACGACCATTGATGAAGACCCAGACGTCGTCGTCGCCGGTGAAATGGAAGGTCTCGCCGCCGCGGTACTGAAAACGGGTGTGCAGCTCGGTGGTGAAATGGAAATTGTGCTCGCGGCTCTGGTTGCCCCAACCCTTACCATCGAGCGGAAAGAACGAAGAGCTGTGAAAAGTGTAGACGCCGTTGCCGGGGACGAAGAAGAAGTAGATGAGGTACGGCGAATTGATGCCATCGACATCGCGGTACCACTCTGCGAACTCGGCCGGGCCGCTCATGAGCTCCGACCCGTTGTTGGTACCGTTGGTCGGCCCCGTACCGGCGTACACCGGCTTTTGATCGGCCCCGAGCATGGGAGCTACGGCGCCGCGCGTGTCGCCGCAACAGAGACGTTCGAAATCGCGATGCGTATCTTTCATATCGCGCACCACGCCGATCAACGTCGAATTGCAGCGCGTCGTACCACCGCCGGGCGGGCCCGCGTCGACGGTGCCACTCGGCGGGATGGGGTCGCCGAGCTTGTAGCCCCCTTTGTCGGTCATGGTGAAACCGGGTGGCAGACCTCCGTCTCCGAAGGCGGGGCCTCCCGTGTCGGCGATCGGACCGCCGCTGTCCGGCGTGATGATGATCGACCCGCCGGAGCCGGTGATCGTTCCGCCGGTTCCCGTCGTGGCTCCCGCGCCCGTGCCGCCCGTGCCGCCCGATCCTCCCACGACGCCCGCGTCGTCGCGTGAGCCACCGTCCGAAGATCCGCAAGCAAACGAGAGAGCCGTCAGGGCCAGAACCACGTGTCGACGCATGCTCATCTCCTTCAATACCGCGACAGCCATCCGCGCGATCGATCGAACGCCGTTCGAAAACTGCCCGCCCTGACAATTTGGCTCAGATGCACGTTCAGGTCACGTAGGCGCGCCGCCTAAATTCCGGGCTATCCCAGGCGCGCGACGAAAGCACGTCGTCCAGGGCGGCGACGGCATCCCACACGTCGGCATACCGTACATAGAGCGGCGCGAACCCGAACCGCATCAGATCCGGCTCGCGAAAGTCGCCGATGACCCCGCGCGCGATCATGGCCTGTACCGCCGGATAAGCGTGTTCGAACGCGACGCTGACCTGACTGCCGCGCATCGTTTCCTCGCGCGGCGTCACCACGCGCACGCCGTGCCGCGCGCATCGTTCGTCGACGAGCCGGATGAAACGATCGGTGAGCGACAGCGACTTCGCACGCATGGCGCGAACGTCGACATCGTCGAAGGCGGCGAGCGCTGCCTTCAAGGCAACCAAGCTCAGGATCGGCGGGGTTCCTCCGAGCAGCCGGCGAATGCCCGGCGCTGGTTGCCATCGTGGCTCGAGCGCAAAAGGGGCCGCATGACCGAGCCACCCGAAGAAAGGGGGCTTGGCAACGTCTTGCCAGCGCCTGTTCACGTAGAAATATGACGGCGCGCCGGGGCCTCCGTTCAAATATTTGTAGCCGCACCCCACGGCGAAATCGACGTCATCGGCGTGCAGCGCGAGCGGCACCACCCCCGCGCTGTGCGAAAGGTCCCAAAGCACGAGCGCGCCCTGCTCGTGGACGGCGCAGGTCACCGCCGACATGTCGAGCATGCGGCCGGTGCGAAAGTCCACGTGGCTCGCGAGCACGAGGGCGACGCTGTCGTCGACTTCCGACGCCAATCGCTCTCCATCGACTGCGCGTAGCTCCACCTTGTCTCCCAGTAACTCGGCCACCCCCTGGGCGACGTAGTTGTCCGCCGGGAAATTGTCCCTCTCGACGAGAATCACGCGCCGCTCCGATCGGATCGCGAGCGCGAGACAGACGAGCCGGAAGATGTTGACGGTGGTGGAGTCGGCAACCAGCACATCTTGCGGGACAGCGCCCAAAAGACGCGCGATGGAGGCGCCGACGGTGAGCGGAAGTTCGATCCAGCGGTGCGCGGTCCAGCTCCGGATGAGGTCCCGCGACCATTCCTCTTCGATCGTCCGGGTGACGGCAGCGAGGACACCCGCCGGCGCCGCGCCGAGGGAGTTGCCGTCGAGGTAGATGAGGCCCTCGGGCATCACGAACCGCTCTCGACACGAGGCAAGGTCGTCCTGCTGATCCAGACGGAGGAATTCTTCGCGCGACGATGGCGTTGGCATCGCCGGCAGAGTGCCAGCTTATCGGCAGACGGTCAGCTGGACTTCGGTGCCCGGCTTCACCTTTTCGCCCGCGATGGGCTTCTGGTTCAACACCACGTAGGTGGGCGTCTCCGCCATGGCGACCCATCGGATGGCCGCTTTGAGGCCGAGCTTCTCGATGTCCGTCTTGGCCTGGGTGAGACCGATGCCGATGAACTTCGGCAATTCGACGTCCCCCGGTCCGCTGGAGACACGGACGGTCACCGTTCCCCCTTTGACGTGGGCGGTTTCGGCCTTGGGCGTCTGATCGATGACGAGCCCCAGGCCGACGGTGTTGTCCGGCACGGTGGCCGTGAGCTGCAGCGTGTAACCCCGCTGCTCCAGACGGTGCGTCGCCTCGGGGACGGGGATGCCGGTGATGCTCGGCACGCGCGGGACCTCCTCGGCGAGCACGATGCTGACCGGATGATCGCGCGGCACGCGCTGACCAGCGTTGATCGATTGGCGGATGATCGTGCCCGCTTTGGCATCGGGGGTCGGCTCGCGCGCCGCCACCAGAATCCCGATATGCGCCACCGCCGCGTTGGCGCGCGCGTCGCTCTCCGTAATACCGTGCAGATCGGGCACCACCACTTCCGCCTGGGTGTTGCCGTGCGGGATGATGTTGTACTTCTCGACGACATAGACAGTGCCTGCTGCCGTCAACACCGAGGTAACGAATGCACTGAGGATGACCGAGGAGGCGTCCATATCATTGCCCCTTGCGGGTGGGTTACACCCCGCCTCATCCAGCCTATCTGCCTAGGCGGAGGGAGGGAAGTCCCGACGAAGCGATCCGCGACGGCTCGAGGCGCGCTAGAGTCGCGACCGATGAACTCGCAAGAATCCCCCGCGAAGCGGCCGATTTCGGCCGAAATCGAAGGGCGGCTCACCCTGGCGCTCTTGGTCGCTGCGGTGGCGGGCATTGCCTACTTGTTCCTACAGATCTCGATGTTCCGTTATGGTCGCGACCAAGGCATCTACGCCACGGTCGCCGAATCGATACTGCAGGGGGGGATGCCGTACCGCGACGCTTGGGACTTCAAGCCGCCGGGCATCTTCGCGGTGTACGCCTTGGTGCGAGCGATCTTCGGCCCATCCGAAACGAGCATCCGCGTATTCGAAATCATGGGGCTTACCTCGGTCGCAGTGGCGTTCGTCATCCTGAGCGCGCGGTTTTTCCGTGACTGGCGCATCGGCGTCATCGGCGCCGCCCTCGGCGTGCTGGTGCATGCCGAGCTCGAGTTCTGGCACACCGCGCAACCCGAATCGTTTGGCGGCATGTTGACGGCGTGGGCCCTCGTGCTCGCCACGTTCGAGCCCGAGTCAAACGACGCCGGCGCGCGACGCAGACAGCGCTGGGCCTGGGCCCTGGCCGGCGCCTGCTACGGCATGGCTTTTCTCATGAAGCCGCCTCTCGGCGGAGGAGCGCTGGTGTCGAGCGCGTTCGTCACCCTCCGCGTCTATCGAAAGTCGCGCACCTCGCCGACCGACCTGAGCTTCATCCATCTCGTCTGGCCCACCTTGACGATGGCTGCCGGAAGCTTCGTTCCGATCGCGCTCTGCGTCGCTTGGTACGCCGCGCGCGGCGCCTTCGGCGATCTCTACGACGCGATCTTCGTCTTCGCGCCGCACTACACCAAACTGAGCTGGGAAGGCGCGAGCGTCATGGGTGCGCTGTACCTCGCCTTCGAGGAGTGGTTCGTCGATCTGTCGGCTCCCACCGCGGCCGGCGTGCTGGCGGCGCTCCTTTTGCCGCCTGTTTCTGCGCGCGAGCGCGAGGGGATGCTTCACCTCTTGGCGGTGATCGCGGTCCAGCTCGTCGGCGTCGCCTGGCAAGGCAAGTTCTTCCCGTACCACTACGGCGCATCGCTCGTGCTGGGCTCGCTCGTGGCCGGACTCGGTGCTTACAAGGCCTGGCAGCACGCGCTCTCGCGCGGGTACGCCGCCGTCGCCCTGGTCGCCGTGACTTCTTACCTCGTCATCCAAGCGCGATCGGCAACCCGCGACACGCGCACCGATTTTCTCGATCGCTGCATCGCGCGCCATCGTCAGTTTCTGGGTCTTTCGGAGATGACGCGTGAGGAGCTCGATGCCAGCCTCTACTCGGTGGCCGACGTTTCTTACGGCGCGAACCGGCGCGTCGCAGAGTTCTTGCGGCGCGAGCTCGCTCCCACCGATTTCGCGTTCATTTGGGGCTTCGAGCCGATCATCTACGATATGTCGGAACGTCGCCCCGCGAGCCGTTACATCTACAATGTCCCCCAGCGCGTGGCTTGGGCCAAGGAAGCGACGCGCGCCATCTTGATCGCCGAGCTCGACGCGCGGCCGCCCAGAGCCATCGTCGTCGAGCACCGCGACGTTTTCCCAGTGGTCACCGGCGACGCCTTCGACAGCGCCGATACGTTGAAAAGGTTTCCCGCCCTCGCCGCGCGCATCAACGACGACTATGCGCTCACGACGACGATCGAGGATTTCGACCTCTACCTGCGTCGATAGCCTCTCGCCTCCGCCACCGTCGCCTCGACCCGGAGTCCAGCGTCATCGCTGCTACCATTTCCTTTCCTCCCAATTGCAACACGCATGCCTCTCCGTGCTCGGATCGTCTGACAGCTGTCGCCATCTCCGACGTTACGGACAAGGAAAAAGCTTTTCCAATGCCGCAGTCGCGGCGCTGACGTCGACCGTCGTCGGATCGGCCTTGGCGAGCTCGGCGCGCAGGAGGGTGGCCGTCGCCGCGTCGGCCGCCGTGGCCGCGCGATCCAGCACGCCGCCGAGGATTTTGACCGTCTCCCACGCCGGGCCGCAACCGAGGTTTTGCAGGCGGTGTCGCACGATGAGCGCGAGCGCGTGGTCCCCGGCACGATCGAGCTGCACCCCGACGCGGTTCATCAGCTCGGTGTTGGAACCCACGCCGGAAGGATTGTCGAGATCGCGCCAGCAGCGCATCGCAAGAACCGCGTCCCATCCTCGCTCGTAAGCTTCCGGCGAGAGCGACTTGATGTACCGCCCGAGCCCTCCCGTGGGCGCCGCCGTGCGATCCTGGTTGCCGCCCCAGTAGGCGCTCGTCGAATCACATTGATTCAGCTCGACCTGACAGCCGAGGCCCTCTTTGTAATACGAGACGAACATGAACCATATCAACGCAGCCTCGACACGCGCGGCCTGGATGACAGGGTCGACCCCTTTTTGGCCCTTGTCGAAAGCATCGTTGAGCATGGGGATGATCTTCGCCGGCCCCACGCACCTGTCCGGGTATTGCATCGCTTCTTCGGCGGTCATGTCGCGACAGAGCTTGGGCGCCTCGGGGTAGTGGATGTCTTCGCGACGCTGCACGCGCGAGTCGACCCCCTCCGGTTGCGTGTAAAGAAGCCTCGCCTGTACGAAGTCCGCCGGCGTTGCCACCTTGCTCCCGTTCCAGCCGAGCATCTGACCGATGCTCTCGATGGCAGCGAGGCGCGCATTGCTCGGCACGTCGGCTTGAAACGGGTGATAGGCGTTGTCGTCCGAGATGCAGGCAGCAAATCGCTTGCCCGCCGAGGTCGCGTCGCGCGGCGTGTACTCGGTGGGTCCGATCGCGCAAGCGGGGGGCGGCGCCAGCGCGGTCACGCCGTCGGGATCGCAAGCACGCGTGTCTCCGTCCCCTCCGGTTCCAGCGTCGTTCAGCGAGCCACCTGGCGACATCGGGTCGTCCGTTTCGCATCCCATCGCGGCGACCACGACCGCCGGGACAAACCATAGCGACGTCAACCTTTTCATAATCCAATTTCCAATCCTACGCTGATGCTACGAGCCGCTCCGTTCACTCCGGAGCCGTGCGTGCGGTACGGTCGATTCATGAGGTTTTCGAGCACGACATTGAGGATGATGCTTCGTCGAAGTCGGTAACCGGCGCGCACATCGAAGATGGCGAAACCGGGCGTGCCGCCGTTGGGAATGCGATAGTCGGCCCGGTCGGAAACGGAAAGCCGATTTTGTGCGAACGCCCAGCGAAGGGCCCACCCCGCGTAAAAGGAGCCGAGAAATGACCATCGCGTCTCGAGGGAGCCGTTCGTTGGCGCAATTCGTGAAATAGGGACGCGCGGGTTCGGGTCGGGGAATTGCCCCCAAGGGACTGCGCCCCCCAGGTTCGGTCCCTCCCCATGTGTCCAAGCAAATGTCGTTTGTATGCGAAAGAAGTCAGCGGGGCGGAAACGCAGGGCGGTCTCGACGCCGTGAATGAACGCTGGACCGGGCGCATTGACGACCTGAAAGCGCGACCAGGACGACGCGCAAGCTTCGGAAGAGGGGCCGGCTGGGCATTCGCCGATGCTGCGCGCCGCCCGCTCCAACCCGTCGTACAGCACGGAGCGAAAAGCCCACACTTCTGCGTGGATCTGCGGGAAATCGGCCACAACGCCGACTTCGGTCGTGACCTGCGTCTCCGGTCCCAAGGCCCGGTTGTCGATCTGAAAGCCGGGCCCCGTTTGCTGCCGTGACGTCAGATCGTCGAGGTTCGGCGCGCGGAACGACCGGTCGAATCCCCCGCTCAACGTCAGCCAGGGCAAGACACGGAAGGACGACCGCGCCTCACCGGCGGTGGTGAGCCACGTACGATCGAAGGCGGCTGCCGTGGTTTCGGGGTCGGTTGGCGCGATGGCCCTGGTGGCCCCGGTTCGGCCGCCGAGGGCGATGGTGATCCGGTCGCTGATGCGCAGCTCGCCGCGCGCAAAAGCGCCCCCCGTGAGGTACGACGAACCCTCCAGGTATTGACCTCGCTCGTAGGGAAAGAGGCGTCCCGTATCCGTAAAGCGCGTCCATGCCGCCGACCCGAGCGAATCGCGGTACACATCGCCCCCCCAGTGACCGCGCAAGTTCACGGCTCGGCCGAGGCTCGTCGCGTCGGTCTCGAACGACGCGGAGAGACCGATGGTGTCGACGTCGTCGCGACCCCCATTTTCGACGTAGGAAATCGGACGCGTCCGCACCCGCCGCTCGTGTTGCCGCTGAAACGAAAGCCGCACGCGTGAACGGCGAGCCCATGTGCCGAGATCGCCGTCCAGCCCCGCGTACACCAGCGTGCGAAACTGTTCTTCGATCATCGTGCAATCGTCGAGAAGGCCGAACGCGGGGGGGCACTGGTCGGTGCGGGGCGTATCGTACTGACGAAAGACGTTGGCGGCCGCCATCAAGGTCACGTTGGGGGCAAGCCAGTAGCGCGTCGCGATGTCGCCGGTGGCAATCGTGTACCCAGTGCCGAGCTGCGTGACGCCGTCCGCCGCGAACCGGGGCACCTCGGGCTTTGCGCCGTTCGCGGGATTTCGCACCGAGCCGGCGCTGCGCAAAAGCTCGGCGTTCGCATAGCCGCCGCCGACGATGGTCGAGAAGCGGTCGCCGACGGTGGCGGCGACCTGTCCGCGCAACGCCGTGCCTTCGTCGGCCTGATGGTATTGCGCCCGCATGCGCGGCTCCCAGGCAACGGTCGTCCCCGGCTCGGGCATTTCGGGAAGCAGCGAATTGGCGAGAATCGCGCCCCCGAGAGCGTCGGTGCCAAAGAGCGTCGACGCGCCGCCCCGAATGACCTCGATGGAGCGGATGGTCTGGGTGTCGAGGGTAAACAGATACTGGTTCGGTCCTTGTCGAAAGGTCGAATTGTTGAGGCGTACGCCGTCATAAACGATGAGGACGCGCGTCCCGTAGCGTCCGCGGATGAACGGCGAGCCTTGACCGTGCGACGTCTGCTGCACGAAAACGCCCGGCTCGAACTTGAGAGCATCCGGGGCCGAACGAGGGACGCGCTCGTCGATGTCGCTCCGCGTCACTTTGCTCCGCGCGCGGGTCTCGGTGCTGGCAGCGGGCGCTTCCCCGCGAATGACGACTTCGCTCTGCGCGCCGGCGATGGTCGTCGTGATGAGCATCACCACGACGGCGCTGGTCCCAACCACGCGACCCGCCATGGCGATCCGGCGTCACCGCTCGACGGCGTCGTTCACCCCAGCGGGGTCCGCCGTGCTCGCCCATTTGGCGCCTTGCCGCGTCACCGACATTCCAAGAGCGTCTTGCTACGACGAACGGACGCAGAAGTACATTCATTTTGCCGGCAATCCAAGCCTGCCGAGAGCTTCCGAGCTTCAGAGATCGAGCACGACTGTCACGGTCGCCGGCGCAGAAACATTGCCCGCTACAATCTCCCGCGCGCGGCCTCGTAACGGAGCTTCCACACGATGCCGATCGCTTCGCGGAAGATCTTCCCGTTCATCTTCGATTGTCCCAGCGTTCGATCGACGAAGACGATGGGCACTTCGACGACGCGCAGGTTGCGCTTGAGCGCGCGGAACGTCATCTCGATTTGAAACGAGTAACCGTTGGAACGAACGGTATCGAGATCGATGGTGAGAAGCGCCTCGCGGGTGAAGGCTTTGTACCCGGTGGTGAGATCGCGCACCCCGACGCCGAGGATGACGCGCGAATAGAGCGAGCCCCCTCTGGACAAGATCTGCCGTCCCGGCCCCCACCCTTCCACGGCGCCGCCCGGGATGTTGCGCGATCCCACCACCAAGTCGGCGCCGCCGTCGAGCGCGCGAAAAAAATCGGGGAGGTACTTTGGATTGTGCGAGAGATCCGCGTCCATCTCGAAGAAAAGGTCGTACCCTTCGGCGAGCCCTTGGCGGAACGCGTCGAGGTAGGCCGTTCCGAGCCCGAGCTTGCCGGCTCGATGCAGCACCCTCACCTTGCCGTCGCGGCGGGCGATGTCGTCGGCGATGTCGCCGGTGCCGTCGGGCGACGCGTCATCGACGATCAGCATGTCCGCGGCGGGCGCGAGCCTTCGCACCTCGGACACGAATCGCTCCAGGTTGGCGCGCTCGTTGTAGGTGGGCGTGACGATCAGCGCCCGTTTGCCGACCCCGTTTTTTACTTCCCGCGATTCGCCCACGCCGTGTTGAACTCTCGGATAGTCTCATCCGTCCGCGGGTTCCACAGCATTTTGCGCAGGATGGCGGGCGGCACGGTGAGAATGTGGGCCCCGCATTGAAGCGCTTCGTTGACGTCCATCATGTGCCGGACGGACCCGACGATGATTTTGCTCGCCAGCTTCTCACGGTCGAGGATGTTGCGCGTCTCTTGAATGACGGGCTTCACGTCATAACCCATGTCGCGCACGCGACCGGAGAAGAGGCTCACGTACGTCGCGCCAGCGAGCGATGCCAGGTACGCCTGGTTGAACGACATGAGACAGGTCACGTTGGTGTGCACGCCCTTTTGCACCAGCTTGTGAAGCACGTGCAGACCGACCTCGCTGAACGGCACCTTGATGCAGATGCGCTTCGGGTTCCAAGCGTGGTACTTGGCCGCCTCTTCCAGCATCGCCCCTTCGGTCTCCGTCGTGAGCTCGACGGAAACGTCGCCCTGCGAGACTTCGATGATCTCTTTGATGCGCTTTTCGAGATCGACGTTGCCGCCCTCTTTGGCGATGATGAGCGGGTTGGTGGTGATGCCCGAAAGCACCCCCCAGGCGCTGATGTCTTTGATTTCCTTGGGCTCCGAACTGTCCAGAAAGATCATAGCGGTGCTCCTTTACGACAAATTAAGTGTGATCGCTAGCGAGAATAGCACGGGCAAGCTCGGGGAGTTTGGCGGCATGGGCATCGGGGAGCACTTTGGGACCGCTTCTCAGTGGGCAGAGCTCGCATCGATTGTCGGCGAAGAGCAGCCCCACCCGCACGCCCGCGGCGCGCCCTGCCTCGACGTCGGCCATGGAGTCGCCGATCATCCACGTTCGGTCGGGTGAAACCGCCAGCGCCTGCATGAGCTCGATCAAAAGCCCCGGCTTCGGCTTTCGACATGCGCAAGGGCCGACCAAGCTCGGATCTCCGCCGGCACCGCCGTCGGGGTGATGCATACATGCTGCCACGCGTGCGATGGGGATGCCCAGCTGTCCGAGCTGCTCCACGAGCGCGGCGTTGGTGCTTTCGACCGCTGCGCGCGAAAAATGCCCCTTGGCTGGACCGGGCTGATTCGTCGCGATGGCGAGTCGGTAACCGGCATCGACCAGCACCCGAAGACCGTCGACCACGCCGTCGAGCAGCCGGATCTGACTCGGGTGAAAGGCGGTGGTCACCGTCCCCGTCTCTTCGTCGCGCACGACGTCGATGAGCGTTCCGTCACGATCGAGCAGCGCGAGCCGCGCCCCTGCGGAAGTCACCGAGCTACCTACTTTCCTCGATGGGTCGCGATCAAGATCGATGAAGGTTGGCGACGATACGCGCACCGTCGAATTCGAAACGGAACCTCAGCTGGCGCAACCCACGCTCGGCCATAGCCTCGATAACACGGCGCTTTTCGTGGGGACGCGTGTAGAACATGAAGAAACCGCCGCCGCCGGCCCCCATGAGCTTGCCTCCGATGGCGCCCGCTTTGCGCGCCGCCTCGTAGTGCTCGTCGATGGCCGCGTCGGTCATCTTCGACGCCAGCTTGCGCTTGTTGGTCCAGTGCTCGTGCAGGAGCTCGCCGTAAGCGTCGATGTTCCCGGACGTGAGGATGCGATGCACCTCGTGGCCGAGCGCCTTGATGCGATGCATGCGCTCGATGGTCCCCTGGTCGAGGCTGCGCATACGCTGCCCTTGCTCGGAAAGAACGACGCTCGCCGCGCGCTCGACCCCTGAATAAATGATGCAGAGGTTGTGCTGCAGATCGTCGAGCACCTCCGGGGCGATGGGAACCGGCTCGACGTGCACCTTGCCGTCTTTTTCGAAGGTGAAGGCCGTGATCCCGCCGAAGGCGGCGATGTACTGGTCCTGTTTGCCGATGGGTTCGCCGAGGCGTTCCATCTCCAGATGGCACGCCTGCTCGGCGAGCTCTTGGCTGCTGCAGAAGTGGCGCTTGTACGTATGCAGCGCATTGAGGAGCGCGACGGTGAACGTCGACGAGGAACCGAGCCCCGAGTTGGCGGGGACATCGGCGACGCTGGTCATCTCGATGCCCTTGGTGACACCCGTCATCTTGAGCGCTTCGCGAAAGATGGGGTGCTCGACCTTGTCGGCGTCGGCAACGTTCTCCGTTTTCGAATAAGAGAGGCGGATGTCGTTGTAAAACCGCTTGTTGGCCGAGACGTAGATGTATTTGTCGATGGCCGATGCAATGAGATAGCCACCGAACTGTTCGTAGTAAGCGGGGATGTCGGTCCCCCCGCCGCCCAAGGAAAAGCGCACTGGGGCGCGAGAGATGATCACGGATTTGCCTTCGGTGGCGAGGGCGGCACGGGTGGGTGCGCCCTCAGTTCCTGGTCAAGTTCGAGAAGGCCCGTTTCCGAGCCAATTTCGAAGAACCTCGCATGGGCGAGATAGGCACGCAAGCGCTTCCGCGCCGAAAGATCGGCTTGGATCCGGTCGAGTCCCCACGCTGTCCCTTCCGGCACCTCGAGGATCACTTCGCGCCGCAGCGCCGTGGCCCCGTAGTCGATGTGATCGAACGTTACGTCGGTGGAGTTTTTTTCGTAGCGCTCGACCCACCATCTCCCTTTTTCATCAACGCGAACGATGGTGTTGCTCTTGTCCCAGCGGCCTTCGTTCTTGTAGACGGCCATGGCGCCATCGGCGCCGGGCGAGCTCGCCAAGAGCCGCAGGGGCGCGGCATAGTCGAAAGGTAGGTAGCTGTCGCCGTAGGTCACGAGAAATCGCGGCTCGAGCAGGGGCGCCGCGCGGCGGATGGCACCCGCCGTACCGAGGAGGTTGGGGCCCTCGTCGGCGTAGACGACGTCGATACCGTAGGCGCTCCCGTCGCCAAGGATCGACCGGACCTGGTCGCCGAGGTAGGCAATGCAGAGCACGGCTTGCTCGTAGCCGTCGCTGGCCAGCTTTTCCAAGAGCCAGGCGCCGAAGGGGCGGCCGGCCACAGGCAAAAGCAGCTTGGGTGTGGTGAGCGTGCGAGGCCGCATTCGCGTGGCGAGCCCGCCGGCCAAGATGACGACCTGCATTCGCTCCATGGCGACGATGGCTTCTAACACGTTCCCTCGCCGTTTCGCTTTTCCGGGATGGTCGCGACTGCATTTTCAGGTGCTCGGTTGGGTGGCCCCGCGGCGGGCCGAGGAGCGCGCCTTGGCACGGTTTCTCACGCCGCCTTCGCCGCTCGGATCCGCGAAGATGCCGGAGTTTCAGGGCCTTGTGCTAGGCTTCGCCGCTCTGGCTTTCCGGGGCGTAGCGCGGCATCTCACCGCGGGCGAATCGCGGGATGCCCGATCGACAGACCATGGTCATCACGATGAACAAGGACGCGACGCGGGACCAGGTTCGCGCCGTCGCCGATCGCGTTCGAGAGCTCGGCTACGTCCCTCACGAGATGCCCGGCGCGCAGCGCACCGCCATCTGCATCACCGGCAACAAGGGACCCGTCGACCCTTCGCTCTTCACCCGTTTCGAAGGGGTCGCCGACGCCGTGCCCATCTCCCAGCCGTACAAGCTCGTGAGCCGCGAAATCAAACCGGATCCGACCATCGTCGAGGTGCGCGGCGTCAAGATTGGCGGCGGCCCTTTCTGCATCATGGCCGGCCCCTGCTCGGTCGAATCGCGTGAACAGGTCCTCGCCACCGCGGTGCACGTCCGCAAACATGGAGCGCATCTTCTGCGGGGGGGTGCCTTCAAGCCGCGCACGAGCCCCTACGATTTCCAGGGGCTCAAAGAGGAGGGGCTCAAGATCCTCGCCGAAGCTCGGGAAGTGACGAACATGCCCGTCATCACCGAGGTGAAGGATGCGGAGACGCTCCCCATGGTCGCCGAGTACGCCGATGTGCTGCAGGTCGGCGCGCGCAACATGCAGAACTTCTCGCTCCTCGAGCGCATCGGGGAGCTCGGCAAGCCGGTGATGCTGAAGCGCGGGCTCTCCTCGACCGTCAAAGAGTGGCTCATGGCCGCCGAGTACATCGTGGCGCGCGGCAACCGCAACGTCATCCTCTGCGAGCGCGGCATCCGCACCTTCGAGACGATGACGCGCAACACGCTCGACCTCGGCATCTTGCCGATCTTGCGCAGCATCACGCATCTTCCGATTATCGTCGATCCTTCGCACGGGACCGGCGTGGCCAAAGCGGTGGCGCCGCTGGCGCGTGCCGCAGCCGCCACCGGCGTCGACGGAATCATTGTCGAAGTGCATCCCGAACCGACCAAGGCGCTCTCCGACGGATTGCAGGCGCTCACCTTCTCCATGTTCGAGGAGATGATGCGCGACGTCACGCGCATCGTCGAAGTGATGGGACAGAAGATCGCCGCCCATGATGGCGATGAACTGAAGCAGTCGGGCTAGTGCGGCGTCGTTCCCCGGGCGTTCGACGGGCCAACGAGCTTTTCGGGGCCGACGTTCCCGCGGAGCTCGGCGTCGACCCGCAGTTTGCCATCGAGACGTTGGAACCGCTCGTCACCGAGCAGCGGCGGGCGCGGCTCTGCGAGGTCATCGCCCGCCGTGTCGACGCAGTGACCGTGCTCATGGATGCGCCGCACGATCCGCACAACGGCGGCGCCGTGGTGCGATCGTGCGACGCCTTCGGCGTGCAGCACCTTCACGTGATCGAGCGCTACGAGCCGTTCGTGGTGGCGACCACCGTGGCCAAGGGGTCGGAGAAATGGATCGATGTCCACCTGCATGCAACGGCCGATGACGGCGCCGCGGCGCTGGTCCGCCGAGGACACCAGTTCGTCGCCACCGACCCCGACGGGGATCTCATGCCGGAGGACCTTCGCGCCATCCCGCGACTTGCCCTCGTCATCGGCAACGAGCGCGACGGGATCGCCTCCGATTTGCGGCGGCTCTGTCCCCGGGCGGTGCGTGTGCCGATGCGCGGCTTCGTGGACAGTCTCAACTTGAGCGTCAGCACCGCCGTCTTGCTGGCGGCCGCGGTGGCCGGTCGTGATGGCGACCTGTCCGACGCCGAACGGCAGCGCCTCTACGCGCGCGGCCTCTTTCTGACCGTTCCCCGGGCGGCGGAAGTACTCTTCAAAAAGCGCAGCGCGGAGGCGTAACCGGCCCGTGTACCCCGTCGCGTCGCTCGCGAGATCACCGGAGCCCGTGACACTCCTCGGCATCTATACTACCGTGCGCCCCGCGCTGGAGGCAGGCGAGCATGGCAAGAACGAGCAGCACATCGCACGGAGAAACGGCGGTCCTCGGAAAGGGGACGAACCTCCGCGGCCGAATCGCCGGTGAGGGCGATCTGCGGGTCGAAGGGACCATCTCCGGCGACGTGGCCTTGAAGGGCCACCTGACGGTCGACGGGGGCGCGGAGATCACCGCCGACGTGCAGGCGCGATCGGTCGTCGTCGAAGGCGCCATCGAAGGTGACATCTCGGCGACGGAAGCGGTGGCCATTCGCGCCGGCGCGCGAGTGTCGGGTGCCATCCGCGGCGCCAGCATCTCCATCGAGGAAGGCGCGACCGTCAATGGCCGCATCGACGCGGATTTCGAGCTGCCGGCGGAGCTCGGCGGCAAGGGCGCCCGCTAAAGTCGCGGCCCAGAGGAAACGACCATGGCAAGCACAGTCATCTCCCACGGCTTCACCATCGAGGGCGAGCTCACGGCCGACGATGACGTCGTCATCGAAGGGACGCTTCGCGGAAAACTCGTCTCGAAAGACACCGTCAAAGTGGAGACGGGAGCCGTGGTCGAAGCCGACATCACGGCATCGTCCCTGTCGGTCGGGGGCCAGGTCACCGGCAATGTGACCGCCACGGACCGCGTCGATCTCATGCCGGGGGCACGGCTCATCGGGGACGTCAAGGCTTCGCGCCTCACGATCGCCGACGGAGCGTCGTTCAAAGGCAACGTCGACATGGACGTCTAGCCAGCACGGGAAAAGTTCGAGTCGCGAGGAAAGTTCGGTCGAGGAGGAAGCATGGCGGACGTCACGGTAATCGGACAGGGAATATTCCTTCGCGGCAGCATCAAGGGTGATGGCGACGTCGAGATCCGCGGGCGGGTCGAGGGGGACGTCGAGGTCGGAGGCGAAGTCACCATCGGCGAGGGCGCGCTCGTCAAAGCCGATGTCACGGCTCGCCGCATCACGGTGCGCGGTGCCGTCGCCGGCAACCTCACCGGAGAAGACGGCGTGCGCCTCGAGGAAGGTGCGCGGGTCGTGGGAGACTTGCGCGGCGCCGGCATCGGCATCGCGGAGGGCGCCCTTCTGCGGGGCAACGTACAAACGGGGACTGGCGGCGAAGGCCAGCGCACGCGCGCACGTCAACAGCCCGCACAAGCGCGTACCCCGGTCCGGGTCGAACCGCGCAAAGCGCCGGCGGTGGTCGTCGCCAAGGCGACTAGCCCCGGACGCAAGGCACAACCCGCCGAAGAGCGCGCCGCGCCTCCGCTCCCCGTCATTCCGGTGTTGAAAAAGGGTGCCCGCGCCGCCCTCCGCAAGCGTTCCCGATGACTGGATCGCGCGATCGCTTGATCGCGCTTTTGCGCCAGCGGTCATTCGAGAAAAAACGCGTCATCCTCGCCTCGGGTCGCGAGAGTGACTTTTTCATCGACTGCAAGCAGACCGTCCTCACAGCGGAAGGGCACGCCCTCGTCGGTGAGCTCATGTTCGACGCGCTCCGCGAGCTGCCGGGATGCGATGCCGTGGCGGGAGTCGAGCTCGGAGGATGCCCGCTAGCCAGCGCCGTGTCGCTCGTCAGCTTTCAGCGCGGGCGCCCACTCGACGCGCTCTACGTGCGAAAAGAGCAGAAGGATCACGGCTCGAAGCGCCTGGTCGAGGGCGATCGCGCCATCAAGCCCGGCATGCCGGTCGTGGTGCTCGAGGACGTGATTACGACCGGGGGATCGACGCTGAAGGCGGTCGACAAGCTGGGGCAAGCGGGGGTGAAGGTCGTCGGCGTCGTCGCGCTGGTCGATCGTTCGGAGGGAGGAGCGGAGGCGATTCGCGCCGCCGGGCTGCCCCTCGTGTGCATCGCCAACCGGCGTGATTTCATTCCGGATTAGAGCAATCTAGCCACACCGAGAAGCCCTCGTGTAGCCTGACAGGATGGCAAGGATTGCGTCCTTGGCGGTGGGGTGCCTCGGGGTCGTCGTGCCGGTCGCAGCGTGGGGCGCCGATCCCAAGGAGCAGCCGCAATATGACCAAGCCGCGGTCGCCGCGGCCCTCGAAGAAGCACCGGGCGCCGCCGCGACCAAGCACGCCGAGAAAGCGGGAACGCCCCTCGACGTTCCTCCCCCTCCTCCGCAGAAGAAGGGGTTCGTGCTCGATGCGAGCCTCGGCGCCATGGGTTTCCTCGGCAAGCTGAAGAACGTGTCGCCGACGGCATCGATGCTCCACATGCAGCTCGGTTACGAGCCGCTGCGATGGCTCATGGCTTTCGTCGAAGCGGACATCGCCTTCACGAGCACGCGCTACATCGAACCGTCACGGGGCTATGCCATCTACGGGATGGGGGGCGGCGTGCGGTTCAGCGCACGATTCAGCGACCGCGTGGGGGGCTACGTGCAGGGCGATCTCGGCTTCATGGAGACCAGCAACGACGTCTTGCACACGTACGGGTTTCGCAAGGCGGAAGATTGGAACGTCTACTTCGGCGGCATGCTGGGGGTCGAGTGGTACCAGGTCGATCCCCATTACGCCCTCGCCTTGAACGGCGGCGCGCGCAAAACCCCCGGCTTCGAGCGGGCCGTGGGAAGCGACCCGGCGATTTCGTGGCTCGGCGGCGCTTCGATTCGCTACACGTTCTGAACCGGCCGAGGCTTGCACGACGACGTTGGCGTCGGTAGCGTGCCGGGCTCGGACATGCATCAGGACCTGCTTTTCGAAATCGGCGTCGAGGAACTGCCTTCATCCTTCGTGGCGGGCGCCCTTTTGGCGTTGCCTGGGCTCGCGACCAAGCGTCTGAAGGAGCTACGGCTCGAACACGGCGCGCTCGGCGTCTACGGAACGCCACGCCGGCTCACACTCGTCATCGAAGGTTTGGCCGATCGTCAAACCGATCTCTCCGAAGAGCTCACCGGTCCTCCGGCCACGGCCGCGTTCGACAAAGAGGGTAAGCCCACCAAGGCGGCGGAGGCTTTCGCCAAAAAGCTCGGATGCACCATCGACGCCCTTCGTCAGGTCGAGACGCCGAAGGGCAAGTACCTCGCCGGAACGCGGCGTTTGGTCGGTGAACCGACCGCGGCGCTGCTCGGGCCGGCGCTGGCGCAATGGGTGGGCGAGATCCCCTTTCGCAAGTCGATGCGCTGGGGGGCCGGCGACGCCACCTTCGGGCGCCCCATCCACTGGCTTGTCGCCGTGTATGGCGGCGAAGTGGTGCGCGTTTCGTTCGCCGGCGTGACGAGTGGCCGCGCTTCGCGGGGCCATCGTTTTCTCGCTCCGGGCACGATCGAGATGGCGACGGCATCGGCGCCGGAGTACCTGCGCCGCTTGCGCGACGCGCATGTTTTTGCCGATCCCCAAGAGCGGGCGAACATCATGAAGGAGCGTCTCCTCGCGGCGGCGCGCGCCGCGGGAGGCGAGCTCGTCGACGACGAATTCTTGATCGGCGAGAACTTGGGGCTCGTCGAAGAACCGCACGTCATCCTGGGGTCGTTCGACGCGAGCTACCTCTCGTTGCCGGAGACCGTGATCCTCGAAGTGATGCGTGGGCATCAGCGCTATTTCGGCGTACGCGGCAAAGACGGCACGCTCAGGCCCTCTTACCTCGCCGTCGTCAACACCGCCGAGAACATCGACAACGTGCGAAAAGGCAACGACCGCGTCATGCGCGCGCGGCTCGCCGATGCGCGTTTTTTCTACGACGAGGACCTGAAAATTCCGCTCGCCGCGCGGCGCGAAAAGCTGGCCGGCATCGTGTTCCAGAATCGGCTCGGGCACATGCTGGCCAAATCCGAGCGCATCGAGGGTCTTACCGAGAGGCTGGGAGCGCTCTTACGCTTTCCGCCCGAGCTCGTGGACACGGCGAAAAAGGGGGCTCGGCTCGCGAAATGCGATTTGGTTTCGCTCATGGTGGGGGAGTTTCCGGATCTGCAAGGGACCATGGGGCGCGAGTATGCGCTGGCACAGAAGGAGCCTGCGCAAGTTGCAGACGTGATTCGCGATCATTATGCGCCGCGCGGCGCGAAGGATTCCGTGGCCGCCCATCTGCCGGCAGCGCTCGTCGCGCTGGCGGATCGGTTCGACACGTTGGTCGGGTGCTTCGGCGTCGGTCTATCGCCGACCGGCGCTGCCGACCCGTTTGCGTTGCGCCGCGCCGCGCTCGGCGTGCTGCGCACCGTCGTGACGCACAAGTACGATCTTTCGATTTCCGGGGCGGTCGAAGAGGCGTACAGCGGGTTCGCTGGGGTCAAACTCGACCTCGCGCTCACCGAGCTCGCGCCGAAGCTCAGCGAATTTTTCCGCGAGCGGCTGCGGGGGCTCTTGGCCGGCGAGCTGCCAGCGGATGTCGTGGACGCCTGCTTGGCCGCCGAATCGGACCACCCCACCGACGTGCTGGGGCGCGTTCAAGCGCTGGCTGCGCTGGCGGCCGATGTGCGCGCACGCGCCGGCGAAGTCTTCAAACGCGCGACGAACATCGCCAAGGAGGCACCGAGCGGCGCTCCTTTGCCGCCCAACGAGGTCGCCGCCGACGCGCCGGCGACCGAAGTGGCGCTCTTCGCGGCTTTCGCCAACCTGGGCCAAGAGCTCGATCGCTCCCGCGAAGCCAAAGACTTCGGCAAGGCATTCGCGGCCATTGCCGCTTTCGCGCCCGCCTTGCACCAGTTCTTCGAAGCGGTTTTCGTCATGGTCGATGACGAGAAGCTTCGCGGAAACCGTTTGCGCCTGATGCGCGCCATCAGCGAGCGCTGCACCACCTTCGCGCATTTTCAGCTGCTTTCGTAGCGTAACGTGGCCCGGTCGGTGCCCCGATCGCGATCAGGCGCGAGACGACCAAGGTAAGAGACGCACCGGCGGCGCCGCGAGGTGCTAGGGTCGAGAGCGATGACGCGCTTGGCCGGGGGCCGAAGGCCGCCAACGTCTGGGTCGGGGCAATGACCACTTTGCTGAGAGTACAATCTCACAGGGCGGTCGCAGCTCGGCTGACCTTTGCGCCGCGTCCGCTTGTGGCTTACGCGGTTGGGTTGTAACCTTTCCTGGCGCACTCTATCTCAACAACTGGCTAGCGGAGGGACGTCGTATGTCCATCGCGATGGAGCCTCGAGCTCACCGGGGAAATCTGGGCGTCGAGGCAAGTGCCACGCCCGTCGTCAACGACCTCGTCGTGACGGTAGCAACCTCCAATGGGACGGGGAGCCAATCGGCGAACCTCATCTTGATGCGCGCGATCTTCGGTATGGGGATCCCGGTCAGCGGCAAGAATATGTTCCCCTCCAATATCCAGGGATTGCCCACCTGGTTCACCGTACGCGCCAACGCCAGCGGGTGGACGGCGCGACGGCGCGAGGCGGACGTGCTCGTGGCGATGAATGTCGAATCGATCGCCGAGGACATCGCCTCGCTGCGATCGGGCGCCATTCTCGTCATTACCAAGAGCCTGGCTTCCTACGTCACGCGCGGCGACCTGAAAGTCTTCGTCGTCCCCTTCGACGAGCTGGTCGTCCCCGTCTGCAAGGACGCGCGCTTGCGCAAGATGGTCGTCAACATCCTCTACGTCGGCGTGCTCGCCCACTTGCTCGATATCGAGATGGATGAGGTCAAAAACGCGATCGGCAGGCAGTTTGCCAAGAAGGGGTCGGCGGCCAAGCTGAACACCGACGCCGCCATCGCCGGCTTCGACTGGGCGCGCGAGCACCTTCCCAGACAGAACGAGTTCACGCTGCGCCGGGCCAATCTCACGGAAGGAAAGATCATCATCGAGGGCAACCAAGCCGCGGGGCTCGGCTTGATGTTCGGCGGCATCACCGTGCTCGCGTGGTATCCGATCACACCGAGCTCGAGCCTGTGCGAAGCCTGCATCGACTACCTCGAGGAATACCGGGCCGACCCCGAGACGGGGAAGGCCACGTACGCGGTCATTCAGGCCGAGGACGAGCTCGCCTCGATCGCCATGGTCATCGGGGCCGGGTGGGCGGGCGCGAGGGCGGCCACCGCGACGGCGGGGCCCGGCATTTCCCTGATGAGTGAGATCGCCGGCCTCGCCTACTTCGCGGAGATCCCCGCCGTCATCATCGACGTACAGCGCATGGGCCCGAGCACGGGGCTGCCCACCCGTACCTGCCAGGGCGATATCTGGAAGGCGTACCAGCTGTCTCACGGCGACTGCAAACACCCCATGCTCCTGCCCGGAAACATGGCGGAGTGCTTCGAATTCGCCGCCGAATCGCTGAATCTCGCCGAGCGTTTGCAAACGCTCGTCTTCGTGATGACCGATCTCGACCTCGGAATGAACAGCTGGATGAGCGCTCCCTTCGAACCTCTCACCAAGCCGATCGATCGCGGCAAGGTGCTGTCGGACGAGGATCTCGCTCGGGTCGGCGAGTTCGCTCGTTACAAGGACATCGACGGCGACGGCATCTGCTACCGGACGCTGCCCGGCAGCAGCCACCCGAACAGCGCCTACTTCACACGCGGCACGGGGCATACGGAGGCGGCTACCTATTCCGAGAAGCCCGCCGACTGGGCAGGAAACCTCGACCGCCTCACCCGGAAGTTCGACACCGCTCGAAAGCTGGTGCCGAAACCGGTCATCAAGATGACCGCGGGAGCGACCGTGGCCATCATCGCCTTTGGCTCGAGCGATCCGGCGGTGGAAGAGGCGCGCGCCATTCTCGCCGCGGAAGAGGGCACGAAGACCGACTATCTACGGTTGCGCGGGCTGCCCATCGGTTCGGAAGTGTTCGAATTCATCAACACGCACCAGATCGTCTACGTCGTCGAACAGAACCGCGACGCGCAATGCGCCTCGATCCTGAGGCTCGAGTGTCCCGATCGCGCTCCGCTCATCCGGAGCATCCTTCATTACAACGGCCTGCCCATCGACGCGCGCAGTATCGTCGAAGGGATCCTGGCGGGGGAGAAGAGGAGCAAACCATCATGACGAGCGCGACGATTCCGTCGGACGGCAGCGAGGCTCCGGCAATTGGGGCACGCAAGCCGGGGCTGAGCAACAGGCTCAATCTGGAGCTCAAAGCCTACAAGGGCGGCGAGTCGACGCTCTGCTCCGGCTGCGGGCACGATGCGATCACGAGCGCCATCATCAAGGCTTTTTTCGAGTACGGCATCGAGCCGCACCACGTGGCCAAGTTGAGCGGCATCGGCTGCTCGGCCAAAACGACGGCCTATTTCTTGAACCGTGCCCACGGGTTCAACGGCGTGCACGGACGCATGGCCGCCATGGCCGCGGGCTCGAAACTCGCCAATCGGAAGCTCGTCCACATCGGCGTGAGCGGCGACGGGGACACGGCATCCATCGGTCTCGGTAACTTCCTCCACATGGTCCGGCGCAACGTGCCGATCCTCTACCTCATCGAGAACAACGGCTGTTACGGCCTCACCAAGGGCCAGTTCTCGGCGACCGCCGACAGGGGGTCGGTCAAAAAAGGGGGCGGCACCGTCAACGAGATGACCCCCATCGACTGCTGCGCGCTGTCCATCGAGATGGGCTGCGGGTACGTGGCCCGTTCCTTCTCCGGCGATCCCAAGCAGGTCGTCGCGCTGCTCAAGGGCGCTCTCGCCCACGGGGGAACAGCCGTGATCGACATCGTTTCGCCCTGCGTCACCTTCAACAATCACGAAGGTTCGACCAAGAGCTACCCCTATGCCAAAGCGCACGAAGATCCGCTCCATGAGCTCGGTTTCGTGCCGTTCTTTGACGAGGTTCGCGTCGACTACGACCCCGGCACGACCACGGTCGTCAAGCTTCCCGACGGATCGCTCATTACCTTGAAGAAGCTCGGCCACGACTACGATCCGACCAATCGCTCCCAGGCGCTCGATCTGCTCAACAAGGCGTCCGTCGAGCAGCAATTTCTCACGGGTCTCGTCTACTTCGACCAGTCGACGCCCCCTTTCGATGAACAGATGGACCTCGTCCCCGAGCCGCTGGCGACGCTACCCGCGTCGCGGATCCGTCCTCCGGCGTCGGCTTTGCACGCCATCCTCGAACGATTCCGATAGCACCCGTCGTTCAGCCGCCGGGACCGTCCGCCGAGATGAATGCGATGAGATCCGCATTCTTCATGTCGAGCTCGTCGATGCGGTCGCGCAGCAGATCGCGTACCGACACCATCCCGAGCACGCGCTCGGAACGATCCACGAGGGGCAGATGTCGAAAGCGCCCCTCGTGCATGAGCTCCAGGGCTTCGCGCGCCGTCATGTCTTCTTTCACGGTCTTGACCGGCGCGGTCATGACCTCCGATACCAGCGTCGTTTGCGGATCGCGTCCGGGAGCGATGACGCGATTGACGATGTCCCGCTCGGAGATGATCCCCACCAGGCGGCCCTTGTCGACGACGGCGAGAGCTCCAACTTTCTCGTCGCGTAGCGACTGACATACTTCTCGAACGGTGGCCCCCAGACGCGTAGACGCGGCCGGACGTTTCGCGATTCGGGTGAGTTCCATCGTACCCTCCTTCGAACGCCGACTTCGATTAGCAGCAACTGTGCAAAGGATACCCCACAGGAAGGGCGCTGTCTCCTGACGTCGTTCGTGGTCGCGGGTCTTGATTGCCCTTATTTCGGCATCGAGCAGGTCGATGCCCCTGCCGCCGGCATGTAGCACTCGCGCGTGTAATCCATCACCATGCGGTCGGTATTGAACCGCCAGCCGAGCGTCTGGATGGCTCTTTTCATGCGGAAGATCCAGCCGCGCGGTACGTCGTGTTCGTCGCGCTCGTAATAGAGCGGTACGACCTCTCTCTCGAGCGTTCGGTAAAGCGCTTCGCCGTCGCGCCGATCTTGCTCTTCGGTTGCGACGTGGACGGTCGCATCACCGATGGCGAAACCATTGAGCCCGTCGTAAGCCTCCGCCCACCAGCCGTCGAGAATCGACAAATTGAGACCGCCGTTGAGCAACACCTTTTGTCCGCTGGTGCCGCTCGCTTCTTGCGGGCGGCGCGGGTTGTTGAGCCAGACGTCCACTCCTTGCACGAGGTGGCGCCCGACGTTGATGTCGTAGTCCTCGACGAACATGATCCGGCCTTGCAGCTCGGGAACCATCATCGCCTCGTGCACCTGGCGCAGCACGTCCTGCCCCGGCCTGTCCGCAGGGTGCGCCTTGCCCGCGAAGACCAGCTGCACCGGGCGTTCGCTGCTCGTGATGAGCCGCATGAGGCGCGGCATGTCGTGCAGGATCAAGCTCGCCCGCTTGTAGGTCGCGAACCGGCGCGCAAAGCCGATGGTGAGCGCGTCGGGGTTGAACCCAGTCTCTGCTTGGCGGACGATGTCCTCGGAGTACCCGGCGCGTCGCCGCTGCGCCGCCACCACCCTCCGAATGAAATGGACGAGATCGGCCTTGAGCGTGCGGTGCGTCTCCCAGAGCTCTGCGTCGGGCACGTTGTTGATTCGCGCCCACATGCCGGGATCGGTGAGCCGCTCGCGCCAATCTGGGCCGATCCGCCGCGTGTAGAGATCTTGCATCGCCGTTGCGAGCCAGGTGCGCACGTGGACGCCGTTGGTGATGTGACCAATGGGGACTTCGTCCTCGCGGTGGTGCGGCCAAAGAACCTGCCACGACTTGCGGGTGATGCGACCGTGCAAGGCGGAGACAGCGTTCGTGTAGCGCGACATCTTGAACGCCAGCACCGTCATGCAGAGCGCTTCGTTGTGGTCTTCGGGGCGGATTCGTCCGAGCCCCACGAACTCCTCGCGGGAGAGTCCGAGCGACTTGCGCAGCGGTTCGAGGTGCTCGTCGACCAGGCTGGGGGGAAAGCGATCGTGACCGGCATCGACCGGCGTGTGCGTGGTAAAGACCGTGCTCTGCGCGACCTCCTGGGCGCAGGTCTTGAAGTCGGCATGGGTGGCTTCCATGCGCAGGCGCGTGGCTTCGAGCGTGGCGAAAGCGCTGTGACCTTCGTTCAGGTGCAGAACGCCCCAATTGACGCCAGCAGCACGCAGCGCTCGGATCCCTCCGACGCCGAGCAAGAGCTCCTGGCGAATGCGTACCCGCTGGTCACCGAAGTAAAGGCGGGCCGCCAGCTGGCGGTTTTCTCCGGAATTTCCGTCGATATCCGTATCCAATAAGAGAAGGTGGTTGCGGCCGACGTGCACCTCCCACACCTGCGCGCGCAACGTCTCCGTGCCGGAAAGCTCGATCTCGATGATCACCGGGCGCCCATCGGCGGCCCGCACGGGGCTGGCGGGAAGTGTCTCGGCTGGAGAGCGAATGTATTCGGCGTGCTGGACACCGTCGCGATCGAGGCGCTGTCGGAAGTACGATTCACGATAGAAAAGACCCACCGCGACGAGCGGCAATCCGAGATCGGATGCGCTCTTCAGGTGATCGCCGGCGAGTACACCGAGACCACCGCTGTAGATCGGGAACGACTCGTGCAAGCCAAACTCCGCCGAGAGGTAAGCCACCGGACGAACGCGCAACGGCGCCGCATGCGTCAGGGCCCACGCGTTGGCAAAGGACAGGTAGTCGCGCAGCTCGCGGTGCGCACGGTCGACCCGAGCTCGGAGGAACGCGTCGACCGCCATCTCCGCCATCCGCTCCGAAGACAGCTGGCGGACGAGCGCGAACGCGTTGTGGTGGGTGCTCTGGAATAGTGGGGGGTCGAGGTCGCGAAAAAGCCGGATCGTTTCCGGATTCCACGACCACCAAAGATTGCGCGCCAACTCTTCCAGCTGAGATTGCAGCTTTTCTTGAGGGGAGATCGCCATTTTCGCAATTTTACCCTTCTCTTCGATCCGACCGCCACTGCAAAGGCGTTCGGCGTATTTCGGCGCGCACGCCGCACGGCAACTCCGTCCCCCCCGACACGCCTCGGAAACGAAGCTTCAGTAACGAGGGACGGAAGGATCGATAAGCTGAGACCAGAGATCGATGCCTCCCGCGAGGCTCGAGACGTTGCGAAAGCCGCGGTTCCGCAAGTAGACGGTGACGGAGAGGGAACGAACGCCGTGATGGCAGAGAACGACGGTCTCGGCGTCGGCGTCGAGCTCTTCCACGCGCTCTTCGATCTCCTCGATGGGGATGTGAATCGCATGGGGAAGAGCGGAAACCGCGACTTCGTCGGCGCGGCGAACGTCGAGCAACACGAAGCGCTCCCCGGCCTCCAATTTTTGCCGCAGCTGCTCGGGCCTTATCTCGTAGTCGGTGCGACTCATTCGGAGTCCGCCCGCGATCCGCGATCGCGTTTACGATCGCTCTGATGGCGCTTTTCCCGGAGTCGGGTTTCGGTGGCACCGCGCGAAGGCTTCGTCGGGCGCCGTCGCTTGGGGCGCCGGCCGGCGGCGACCAGGAGCTCGAGCAGCTTTTGCCGCGCGTCCTCGAGGTTGCGCTGCCGATCGCGCGTGGCCTGGCTCGCGATGAAGATCTGACCTTCGGCGTCGAGACGGCCGCGCGCCAGGACCCGAAGCCGTGTTTTCAGCTCGGCACCGACGACCTTCGATCGTTCGAAATCGAAGCGTAGCTCGACTTTCGAGGAGACCTTGTTGACGTTCTGCCCTCCCGGACCCGAAGCGCGCACGGACGTGAAGCGAAGCTCGTTGGCCGGCACCGTCAGGGCGGGGGAAACGAAAAGAGGGTCGCCCATGCGACACCAGTCTAGCCTGCCTCTCGCAGGCGCGCAGGAAGTCGCTCGGGGCGCGTGACGGAGACGCCCGCTAAGCCTTCACCTTGGCGAACGCGGTCGACGCTACGTCGAGGGTCTTGGCAATGTCGTCGGCGTCGTGTGCGGCGCTGACGAACGCGGCCTCGAACTGCGAGGGGGGCCAGTAGATGCCGCCAGCCAGCAGCGCCGAGTGCCACGCGGCAAACTGCTTGGTATCCGAAGCCGCAGCGTCCGACCACGAGCGCACCGGCTCACGGCGGAAAAAGACGGTCAACATCGATCCTACCCGCTGCACCCGCGCCGCGACGCCCCGGCTCTCCGCCGCGCGCACGAGCCCCACTTCGAGCGCCGCGCTCGTTGCTTCGAGCTTGGAGTAGAGTTCCGGTGTCAGCAGGGCAAGCGTCGCCAACCCTGCGCTCACCGCCACTGGATTTCCGCTCAAGGTGCCCGCCTGGTAGACGGGGCCGAGCGGCGCCACGACGTTCATGACGTCTTCGCGCCCGCCGTACACGGCGAGGGGCATCCCGCCGCCGATGATCTTGCCGAGGCACGTGAGATCAGGGCGAAGGTCGAACAGCTGCTGAGCACCGCCCGGCGCGAGGCGACACGCGGTCATCACCTCGTCCATGATGGAGAGGGCTCCGTGGCGGCGGCACTCGTCCAAGATGGCCGCCAGAAAGCCGGGCTCGGGCGGAACGCACCCCATGTTGCCCACCACGGGTTCGAAGATGACGGCGGCGATGTCCCGTCCCCGTGACGAAAAGAGAGCCGCGAGCGCCGCGCGATCGTTGAAAGGAAGCGTGAGCGTCCCCTCTGCGATGCGGGCTGGAACACCCGCCGAATCCGGCGCGCCGAACGTCGCCGCGCCGCTTCCGGCTTTCACCAAGAGATGATCGGCGTGCCCGTGGTAGGCCCCTTCGAACTTCACGATGAGATCGCGCCCGGTGAAGCCACGGGCCACGCGGATCGCGCTCATCGCGGCTTCGGTGCCGCTCGAAACGCAGCGAAGCTTCTTCATCGAAGGGTAGAGGCTCTGCACCCTTTCCGCGAAGCGCACTTCGAGCTCGGTCGGAGCGCCGAACGAGAGCCCATCCGCCGCGGCCCGCTGCACGGCGGCGACGACGGCGGGGTGGGCGTGCCCGAGGATCGCCGGACCCCACGAACCGACATAGTCGATGTAAGCGGCGCCATCGGCCCCAACCACCTTGGACCCTGCCGCTCTGGCAATGAAGATCGGGTTCCCACCTACGGCGCGAAACGCGCGCACGGGACTGTTCACACCCCCCGGGATGATCTTCTCGGCGCGCTCGAAAAGCGAGGTGGATACGCTGTCGCTCAAGTTGCCTCCGTCGTTTCGCTGGGTGCGCGCCTTCGTCAGGGAGCAGCCGACGCCGACGCCGCCGCCGCGAGGGCCAAAAAGTCCTGGTTATGAGCGAGGCCTGCCAGCGCGGGATCCTCGGCGAGCTTCTCGGGGTGGGGAATCTTGCGGTCGATGGCTTCGCGCAGCTTGGCGAGAGCCACGGCCGTATCCCCTTTGTGCAGCGCGACCAGCGCCAGTCCGTACGGGCACGAGGCGGAATTCGGTACGACCTCGCCGATATGCTGGAACGTTTTTTCGGCGTCAACGGTGCGCTCCGCCGCGAGGTAGACTTTGCCCAGCGTGAAAAGCACCTGCTCATCGTTGCCACGCGTGCGCGCTGCTTCTTCGGCGTGATGAACGGCCTCGTCGATCTTGCCGAGCTCGAGATCGACGCGCGCCAGATTGGCGTGGGACGTGCCGTCGGACGGGTTCAGCTCGAGCAGCTTCGAGAACTGCTCGCGCGCGTCGCCCCACTTTCGCTCTCGCGTGGCGATCACGGCGAGCCCGAGATGCGCGTCACCGAGGAACACGCCCCGCCGCTCGCGGCCGAACTCGACGGCGCGGGTGTAGGCGGCGCGCGCCTGCCCGAGATCCCCGAGCTCGAACGCGGTCTTTCCTTTGAGCACCCAGAGGCTGGCGTCCTCGCCCTTTTCCTCGAGACCGAGGTCGCATTCGACGAGCGCTTGGCGGTACTCCCCCATCTTGAAGAGGGCGTTGGCACGAATGCGATGCTCGGTGGACCGCTCCACGCATCCGGTCAGTAACGCTGTAGCTCCGAGTGTGCTTGCGAAGGCGAGCGCGAGGCAGAGAAATCGAGGAAAAAACATCCGCCCCCGATCTAGCACTACTTTGGTCAGAGTCTCGCCCGCAGATCGATCGTCGGAGCGTCCCATCGCCCAGGTAACCGGCTGACCGCACAGGCGAAACTCCCTTCGTCGCGAGCCAGCGCTGCCGTGCGGCCGCTCTCTCTTCACCGTTGCGCGGGCGACGGCCCCTGGACCCAACGTGGGCCCCGAGGTCGAACGGCCGCTCGCACGCCCGTCGTCAACCAGCCTCGGCCATCCCGTCGCCGCTCGGCAAATGCTACGGTCTCCTTGTGCGGACCCTGCCTCGCTTTCGCGCCGTAGTGCCCCTCTTGGCCTGTTCGTTGCTGGTTGGTTGTGCTCGGGGCGGCGCCAGGCCGAACGCCAAGACACCCGCCGGGCAGGGCGTCCAGGTCACGGCCGTCGCCGATGACGCGTTTGCGCGATCGCTCCACAAACTGCTGCGGGACGGCAAATCGAGCCCCGAGCGGCTCGGTCTTCTGGCGGGCGTCGTGTCGCGCCAGCTCTCGCACGCCAAAGAGCGTTTCGCCGCGGGGCAGCAAGAGCGCGGCTTGGCCAGCATCAACGGCGCGTTTTACCTGGTTCGCGCGGGCGAATTTCGCAACGAGATGCTCGCCGGAGCCGAGCCGGCGCTGGCGTCGGCCATCTCCGTCATCGCGCCGCGCGGCGACGAAGCGCGCGCCGTCGCGTTCTTGGCCATGCAAAACAGCCTGATCGCGCCAGGAAGCGCGGCGCGGCGCGACAACGACGAGCACATGGCCGCGCTGCGCACCTGGATGCACGACATCCGTCGCGAAAACGGTCTGGCTGCAGTGGGAGAAGAACAGCGCATGCAGGCCACGCGTTCGCTCGTGGAACCCACGGCCGAGTCGCTGCGCGCCGCCCGCGAACAGACGGTCCAATGGATCGACCGCGCCCTCAAGATGAACGACGAACGTCGCGCCGGTCCCGTACGGCCCCGGCGCGAAGACGCTCTCGAGGCGTTTCGCGTGTTTCGCTCGGGCGCCGAGTCACTGGCAGCGCTCTATTTGCGTCATGGCGACGCCACCGGTGCGCTCGCCGAGATCGAACGAACTTCCGCGCGCAAGATTACCCCTCCTTCGCTCTACGAGCGCCTCGACCGCGCCGCCAATGGGGGTGACGCGGGCGCCTGGCGCGATCTCTTGGCGTGGCTCTGGAATCCCGAGCGCAAGGACAGCCCGGGCCCCCGCAACGCGGAGAACGACCCGGAGCTCGCCGTCGAACCCGGCCTTCTGAAAGCCGCACTGTTCGGTACCGCGGTCGAGGCGTACCGCCTCGACCCCACGGCCTCCGACGTCGCGGTGGCATTGGCCACGCTGCTGGTGCAGCTCGGCCTCCCCGAAGGCGCGCCCCTCGTGCTCGCGGACTCGGTGCTGCCTCACCCCGAGCCCGCCCTCTTGAGCGGTGCTCTCGGTGTCGTCTACCAGACGATTTTGCGCGAGGACGATGCGGACGACAGCGCTGCCGCCCGGCGCGTCTACACCGCGTCGGATCCACTGCTTGCCCTCGCCTCGCGGCCGGAATGGAAAGATCGACTGGAGCCCGGCGCCGGGCGCGTGAAGCTCGCGATGGGAACCATCGAGACGCGAGCCGGAAACCTGGCGGCGGCCAAACCCCTGCTCGAAAGCTCGGTCGCCCTCGAGCCGACCGTCGACGCGCACCTTTCACTGGCGGCCATCGAGCGTCAGGCGGCGCGGCCCCAGGCCGCCCTCGAGCAGCTGACGCGCGCTCTCGCCACGTCGGAGGCCAAACAGCACCCGCGCTCCGCCGGTGAAGCGCACCTCAACATCTTCGAAGTGCTGAAGGATCTGGGGGCCTCCGACAAGGCCAATGCCGCGCTCGCCTCCGCCCTCACCTCCAGCCTCGACGCGCGAAGGCGCGCCAAGGACACGGTCGCCAAAGTCCACGCTGAACGGCTCCTGGCGCGCGTGCTCTTTCGCTTTTCGGACACGGCAGGCGCCACGCGCGCCACCGAGCGCGCTTTCGTCTATGCCGGCCAGGACAAGCGAGAGCTCGCCGCCACGGTGCTCGAAGCAGCCCAGCGCGCGTTCCTGAAGAAGGACATCGTGGCCGCCCGCACCGCCGTCACCCGCGGCCTCGCGGGCGAGCTCGCCGACGACGATCTCGTCTACGCCGCCCTTTGGCTCCTCTTCACGGAGAAGGAAACCAAGACCCGCAGCGACGGCACGGCGGGGCGCGCCCTGGCGAGCATCAAGGACGACGGTCGTTGGCCCGGCCGTCTCGCGGCGTGGGCCCTCGGCAAGCTCAAAGACGGCGACCTTCTCGCCGCCGCCCGCACCATGGGACAGAAAACCGAGGCCTCCTTTTACACCTCGCTCGGCCGCAAGATCGCCGGCGATGGCGCCGCCGCCAAGACGCTGGCCGAAGTCGCCAACAGCACCGCCATCGATCTCGTCGAAGTGCGTCTCGCGCGCGACCTGCTGGCCGGCCCCTCCCGCTTCTCCGACGCCCCCACGCCCGCCGGCGTGTCCATCCCGTAATTAGCCCTTGCGCCCGAGTAGCTTGGCCGAGAGGTGGTCGCCGAGCTGGTCGCGCATGAGCCCTTCCACGATGGACTCGGTCTCGGTGCGTTCTCGGTCCTCCGCGTATTGGAAACGTATCCCCATGCCCGACGGCGACTCGTCGTTGGCGCGATCGGGCGTCGTCGTCCAAACGACCCGGCCCCGTAAACGGAGCGGCTCGCTCAGGTGCGGAATGGCGAGCGCGAAGATGAACTCCGTCCCCACGTCGAGCGGTTTGTCGGTGCGGATGAAGGTACCCCCCTTGGAGATGTTCTTCGTATAGTCCGCAAAGAAGGTGTTGAGCCGGCGGTACTCGACGCGGAGCTCGATGGCGTGCCGGTCGGCAATGCGGCGATCGGAATCCGTCTTCGAGGTCGACATACTCTGACCAGCCTACCACCACCGTTTGGGGATTTCCCCCCATCGAGATGGAGGGCGCTCTCCCACCTACCCGAAGATCTCCTTGAGCTTCTGCACAAAGCCTTTTTCTTGCGGCTTCGATTCGTCACCGAGCTCGCTACCGAGCTGTTGCAAGAGCTCCCGCTGGCGCAGGGTGAGCGCCGTCGGCACTTCCACGGTGACCTCCACCAACTGGTCGCCGCGCCCGCTGCGCGAGCGTCGAACGATGCCCTTCCCTTTGATCCGCAGCATGCTCCCCGGCTGGGTGCCGGGGGGAATCTTCAGTTTCCCCTTGCCCTCCAAGGTCGGGACTTCGCACTCGCCGCCGAGCGCCGCTCGCACGAACGAGATGGGCACCGAGCAGAGGACGTCGTCGCCGGATCGCTTGAAAAAAGGGTGCGACGCCACGGTCACCACGAGCTCGAGATCGCCGGGGGTCCGATCGGGCCGCTGCGTGTTACCGGCGCGCTCGATGGTCCGCGTCGACCCGCTCTCGACGCCGGCGGGGATCGAGATTTCGATGGTTCGCGCGATGGAAAGAAGGCCCGTCCCCCCGCAGGTCGAACACGGGTGGGTGACGAGCTTGCCCGTACCAAAGCACTTCGAGCAGCTGCGCTCGAGGGACACCGGAAACAGTCCCTGCTGAAAACGCACGCGCCCGCGCCCTCCGCAGCCCGGACAGGTTTCCTTGGCGTGGCCCGGAGCCGACCCCGAGGCATGGCAATCCTTGCACCCCTCGGTTCGCTCGTAGGTGAGCTCTTTTTCTGCGCCGAACGCCGCCTCTTCGAACGTGACGAGGATCTCCTTCTTGATATCGCCCCGATCGCCCGTGCGAATGCCGAAGCCCCGCAGAAGGTCGCCGAAGATCCCATCCATGTTGATGTTGCCGAGATCGCTGATATCGAAGCCGACCCCGCCGCCCCCCGATCCGGTGTTGCCGAAACGATCGAACACGGCCCGTTTTTCCGGGTCGCTCAGGATCTGGTAGGCGGAGTTGATTTCTTTGAATTTCTGCTGGGCTGCGTCGTCCCCGGGGTTCCTGTCGGGGTGGAACCGCTGCGCGAGGCGGCGAAATGCCGATTTGACCTCTTCCGTCGAGGCGTCGCGTTCCACGCCGAGGACGTCATACGGATCCTGCACATGGCGGTGTTAGCACATGGTTGCGGCAAGGGGGGCCGGCGCGGGTCGTCGTTGTTTTGCTCGGGAAAGGTCGCCTATTTCGCGGGATTGAGTAGGATGCGCCTCATGGCCGGCCGTTTCATCGATGTTGTCAGCGACTCCACGGGGGAAACCGCGGAGAAGGTCGTCCGCGCGGCGCTCCTTCAATTCCCGCAGGCGGGCGCCGTCATTCGCCTCCATACCCGCGTGCGCACCAAGGAAATCGCGCGCACGATCCTCGAGCGATCGAGCAAGGAGGGAGCTCTCTTCGTCTTTACCGTGGTGAGCCCCGAGCTTCGGGAATACATCCACGCCTCCACCTCCGAGCTCAAGGTCGACGCGGTCGACGTCATCGGTTCGCTCATCGGCAAGCTCGGTCACTTCCTCGACCGCGAGCCCATCAACCTGCCGAGCAGCATGCTCCCTCTGTCCGAGGAGTATTTCCGGCGCATCGAGGCCGTCGAATTCGCCGTCAAGAGCGACGACGGCAAGGAACCGCGCAACTTCAAGAAGGCAGACCTCGTCCTGGTCGGAGTCTCGCGCACGTCGAAAACGCCGCTCTCCACCATTCTTGCCCAGCGCGGCCTGAAGGTCGCCAATCTCCCTCTCGTCCTCGGCGTGCCGCCCCCTCGCGAGCTCGAAGAAGCACCGCAGGATCGGATCGTCGGGCTCACCATTGGTCTCGATCAACTCTGCGAGATCCGCCAGGCGCGCCTGCGCCAGCTGGGGATGCCCGCCGAGACCAACTACGCGCTGCGCGAGCACGTGAAAGAGGAGCTCGCCTTCGCGGCACGGTTCTACGCCCAACATCCGTCTTGGCCGGTGATCGACGTGACGGGGCGCGCCATCGAAGAAACGGCGGTCATCATTCTCGAGAGCCTGAAAGAGCGCGATGACAAGGTGCGGGCAGCACAAGCAGGCCTCGGCTGACCCGAAACACTCCGGAAACGAGAGACCAAGATCATGTCGTCGCTTCCCGAGCAGACCCAGCTGGTGCGGGGGCTCCAGGCGGTGACCGAGGATGTTTTCTTCGCCGTGGCGGCGGCCGGTCGCGACGATGAAGACACGCTCACCGCCCTCGCGCGGCGAAGATCCGACGTCTATGAGCGCATCGTCAGCGGGGGCAGCGCCGTCGGCGTGACGGTGTACCGCGAATGGATGACGGGACTCGCCGCTGCCATCGCGCCGATTTGCCCGCCGGTCTGGATGCCGATGGCCGAGCTGGTGTCGGGCGGGCTGACGCTCGAAGGTGGGGTGCGCGGCGTTCGCGCGCTCTTCACCACCAAACCGAGCGAGAAAAAGGTGGAGCAGGTCCGCGAAGTCGGATCGTTCGCGGTGCGGGTTCTTTCCACGATTCTGTCCGCCGATGGCGAGCTCGACGCCGACGAATCCGATCTCATCGCGGCGCTCGTCGCGTCGCTCGGCCTTCCCAGAGAGGCCGAGACAACGCTGCTCAGCGAAGCCCCGGTAGCGCCGAGCGAGCTCGAGCCCCCGGTGGATCTCGACGTCAAGCTCGGTCGGACCCTCGTCGACGGCGCTTGGCGGGCGGCAGCCAATGACGGCATCGACCCGCGCGAAGACCGCGCCATGACCACCATCGCCGCCAGGCTCGGCGTCCGACCCGAGGACGTCGAGTCCTCGCGCGCAGAAGCACGCAAAGCAGTCGACGAGCAACGCGATGTCGGCGCCGCCGTCATCGACGCCATTCGATACCTGCTGGTCGACGAACCTGACCACGCACTCTTGCTCGGTAAAGTCGCTGCCCGTCTCTTCTTGCCACGGCGGCACCGCCTCGAACCGCTCTCCGCGCTCCACCAGCGGGGCACGATCACGCTCGCGAATCGCTACCGTCTGCCCCGTCCGGGACAGGAAGTGGTGCTGGCCGCCTCATGGCTCGCCGCCCTGCATACTGACCCTTCGACCGCGCGCCGCGTCCCGCTGCTCCTGCGACACGAGGACATCGCGCGGGACCTGCGATCAGACGGCACCGGCGCCGCGGTCCGGGAAAAACTCGATCGCATCGTAGAAAGTCAACTGCAGCTCGCAGTGCTGGCGGTCGGAGCGTCGACATGAAGGATAAAAAAATCGGTTTCGTCGGTGCCGGCAACATGGCCGGCGCGCTCATCAAGGGCCTCTTGCACTCGGGCACGGTGGGTCCCACGCAGATCCTGGCGAGCGACGTACGCGAAGAACGCCTCGCGGAGCTCGCCGGGCAGCATGGCATCGCCACCACCAATGACAACGCGAAGCTCGCCGCTTGGTCGGACGTCGTCGTCCTTGCCGTCAAACCTCAGATCATCGACAAGGTCATGGTCCCCATCGCTGGCGCGCTGAAGCCCCATGCGCTGGTGGTGTCCATCGCCGCCGGTGTCCCCATCGCGTTCATCGAATCGCGGCTGCCTCCGGACACGCGCGTCATCCGCACCATGCCGAATACGGCGGCCATTGCGCTGGCGGGAGCGACGGCTATCGCTCCGGGCACCCATGCTTCGGAAGACGATCTCGCGCTGGCGCGACAGCTTTTCGAAGCCACAGGACGCGTCGTGGTCCTCGACGAGTCGCTGCTCGACGCCGTCACGGGCCTCTCGGGCAGTGGCCCCGCCTATGTCATGCTCATGATCGAGGCGCTCGCCGACGGTGGCGTGAAGGTGGGCCTCCACCGCGAGACCGCCTTGCTCCTCGCTGCCCAGACGGTCTACGGCTCGGCCAAGTTGCTTCTCGAAACGGGCGAGCACCCAGGCCGCATCAAAGACATGGTGACGAGCCCGGGTGGAACGGCCATCGCCGGCCTTCATACGCTCGAAGCAGGCGGCCTACGAACGACGCTCATCAACGCGGTCGAGAGTGCCACCCGGCGCTCGATCGAACTCGGTGAGAAGATGGCCGAGAAGCTTCGCGGTCCAGCGGGCTCTTCACGCTGAACAAAAAAAGCCCGCGCAAAGGGGCCGGGGGGGGGACGGCCGCACTTCGCGCGGACACCCCCATTGTAAGCACGGAGCGTGCCTGACCATTTAAACGAAGAATCAAGCACTTATGGTGTGGCGCAGGGCGATGCCATTTCTTTGTTGAAGTATCGATATCGCAGCTGGAAGAGACAGCAACGTCCGCGGAGCAATTTTTAGCTACTTGCCACATTTGAGAAGCATCCGGCGGCCCGACAACGAATCGGTCGCGGCGAGAGGAAGGTCGGGAAACGAGCCGTCGGGCGAAGGGGGAATTCGAGCGACGGCCGCGGGCTGCGCGAACACGACTGCTTCGGCACGCGCCGCCATGGCGTCGACGCAAACGGCGCCCGGGTCGAGGCGAAGGCGCAGCTCGATGGAGCTGACGTTCGCTTGTGCGGGAGAGACGATCTGGATGGCCGGCGCGAGGCTGAGGTCGGTGTTCACGACCCAGCCGTCGCGATCGGGCGCACATCGCTCCGGAATCTGACCTTCGAGATCACTGCCGAAGAGCCGAATCGGTTCATCGAGCTCCCCAGTGTCGGGGTCGACGGGGAGCACGTACCAATCGCGGATCACCTGATCGAATCCGGGCGCACCTTGCACCAAGATCCCGAGCCCCTGGCTTTGCGATCGACGCATGAGCCGGGGGGAGAACTCGCCGGCGGGAACAGGAATACGCGGTAAACGCGTCAGGCGTCGCACGACCCCGCCGTCGGCACGGTAGATGGTCGCGCCCCAGGTGGTCGGTGTCATCGTCGAGACGAGGAAAAACCAAGTCGAGCCGATGCGAACGACGCTGTTGGGCGGTGGCAGAGGCGCATGGTCGACGTCGCGAAGGGGCACGAGGGGCTGACCTTGCGCCGCGGCGTAGAGATCGGCTTTCGACGCGCCGCGCTGACCGACGATGAGCGCGGCTTGACCCGAGCCGTCGAGGAGCGCCGACCAGTTCACGCTCTGACCGGCGGTGAGTCCGAGCGCGTCGCCCGCGCGATCCTCGCCCGACCAAGGCGACGGCGATGTCGCGGTGGTGCGAATGCCAGCGCGCTCGAAGCGATCGTCGAACCGCGCCTGGACGTGCCCCTTGAGTGACCATTCCGCCCCTCGCGCGCCCCAGGCGTAGATCCGCGCCTGCATCATGACGGGGGGGTCGGTCCCCGCTTCGAGTCCGACGTCTCCCGATGCGAGCGCGGGAGCGGGATCTCCGCGGAATGCCGACCACGAGGTTGCGTTGGCCGGCGCGGTCGTCGAGCTCACGGGCCCGACCGCGGACCGGCTCGGCAAGGGGACGAAGATGGGCGGCATGCGCGGCTGCGAAATGCCAGGCGGGGGCCACCCTGGTTTGGCGGAAGATGCGGGGGCCGTTCCCGAGGCGGAGAGCTTGGTCGCGGCGCGCGTCCTGGCGGGGCTCGGCGCGGGCCGTTCAGCAGGCTTTGGAACGGGACCCGATACTTCACCGGTGGGATAGCAGCGCAGCGCGATGCCGCGTGGCGATGCCAGCGTCACGCGCGAGGGCTTCGGAGTAGGTGCGGGCACGAGATCGAGCGCCTCGGACCCGCCGCCCCAGCCGACGCGGAGCCATCCACCTTGGGCGCAACCGACGGCACCGCAAGCTGCCACCGTGCGCGACGGCGTCGGAAGGTCCGACGATGGCAGGTCGACGGGACGAAACGTCATGCCTCCATCGATCGTTTCGATACCGCGGCCCCCTCGTCCCCACTCGAGAGCGAAGCGGCCCGCCACGACGGTCCGCTCGACGTTGCTCGTGACGCGTCCAACATCGACTTTGCCGTCGAGACCGATGCGAACTCCGCGCAACTCGGCGCCGACGAGCACCCACGCACCGAGGACGCCGGGAGAGCGCTCTTCGACGCCGTCGAGCAGCGTGCCTCGCTTGAACACCGTTTGGTTCGGCTCGACGGTCAGTGGGATCGTGGCAAAGGCCTTTCCTTGCGCGACGAACAGCCTGCCCGGCGTATCGCCTTCCGGCGGTGCCACGAAAAGCGCACGGCCGTCGGCGAGGACGACGGGGTAGAGCGTGGCGTTCTCGCGTTTGACGGTGCTCGGTGCCTTCACCTCGCGTTCTTCACCGCTCGCGGTGAAGAAGCAGAACGCATCGCTGGAGGCGCTCGACGAAGCGCCATCGCGGGCGCAGCCACCGCGAACGACGAAGCCCCCATTGCCGCTCGCAATGAGCATCCGGGGTCGGGTAAAGCGCGCCACCACCCGCAGCTCGAAGGGTGGAACGAAGGCGTAAACGGCCGTCCCTCCGCCCTGCGCGCCGCAGACGAAGCCGAACCCTCTGCCCATGGCGACGGCATGACAAAGGCCGTCCTCCTCACGGAAGGCGCCCGAACGCGATGCGACGACCGACCCGGAGCGGAGCTCGACGCGGTGGAGCGCGCCGCCGTGGGCGACGATCGCCGTAGGGGCGCCATTGTGCTCCGAACCATCGGGCCAACCGTCCTCGATGGCCGCGCGCAGAGGGCGCCGCCCGAAGCCGGTGGCATCGCCTCCCCAACGACGCGCCAGCGACTCGAACGAGAGATTCGAGCCCGCACCGACCTCCCCGGAGCTCGAATTGGCCTCCCGGCCTCGCGGGGGAGGCTCGCGCACCTCTTCCCTTTCGAGCTCTCCGCGCGGTCCGAGAAGGACGCGCTGTCGCGCACCCTCGAGCACGAAGTCGCCGTTGCGAAGGGAGAGCTGGGTGACGCCTTGTTCGCCGATGGGCACCGGCCGCCATGTCATCCCTGCGTCGAACGTCGCCAAAGCTCCGCGAAAGTCGACGACGGCGACGGCACGCCACGCATCGGCAAACGCGAGCTGACCGATGCGCGTGGCGCGTGGCAGGGGGCCGAGCGATATCTGGCGCCCCGAAAGGGCGTCGACGGCCTTGATGTCGCCGCTCGTGAGGCGCGCGTAGAGCCGATCGAACCCGGGCACGATGTCGCCGACGGTGCCCCAGATTTCACCGAGTGGCTCGAGGCGGTCGAGCCATCCCTTGGCGCGCCAGAGCTGGGTACTGCCGCCGGCAGCGACGTAGATGAGCAAGCCTCCGCCGAGACGGCTCGGAACCGTCACCACGCGGGCCGGACCGCCGGGCAAGACTTCTCGGGCGCGCTCCATGGAACCGTTGGGGTGGTCGAGCACCCGAATGCCGGCAACGATGAGCTGGCGACTGCCATCGGCTTGCACCGCCACGACGCCCGATGAGACCGCGCCGACGTCGGGAAAGAGCCGCGCCGCGCCCACCGCGACCTTCCTGGCGAGACTCGGCCCGTCCGCGGGCGCCGCACCGCGCGCCGATGCGATGGGATCGGCACTCGCCGCGGGTGGCGGGGTCGACACTTCGGGGGCGCCGCGCAGACACGACAGGACCGACGCGACGCATCCCGCCGCGAGCCACGCCGCCGCACTGGTCCACCGGCCGCTTCGCATTCTCTTCAAAACAATAGCATCGCCGGCGAGGCGGATTACATTCCGAACATGAGCACGGCCCTACCGCTTCTCGGCGACCCTCCGCTGCCGCTCGACCTCGAAGACGAGATCGACCGTTTGAAGCGGGAAAGGAACGCGGTCCTTTTGGCCCACTATTACCAGGACGGGGACATCCAAGACGTGGCGGACTGTCTCGGCGATTCGCTGCAACTCGCGCAAGCCGCCAAGAAGACGCAAGCGGACGTGATCCTTTTCGCGGGGGTCCTTTTCATGGCCGAGACCGCCAAGATCTTGAATCCAGACAAGGTCGTCGTCGTCCCTGACATGCTGGCCGGCTGCTCGCTGGCCGACGGTTGTCCGGTCGACCAGTTTCGCGCCTGGCGAGCCAAGCACCCCGACGCGGTCGCGATCACCTACATCAACTGCTCGGCCGAGGTGAAAGCCGAGAGTGATTACATCTGCACCTCTTCGAACGCCGAACGGATCGTAAGGTCGATACCCGCCTCGCGAGAGATCCTGTTCGCCCCCGACAAGAACCTGGGCGCGTTTCTGGCCAAGAAGCTCGGCCGCCCCATGATCCTGTGGCAAGGCAGCTGCGTCGTGCACGAAACGTTCAGCGAGCGCAAGCTGGTGGGGCTTCTCGAACGTCATCCCCAGGCCGAGCTCATCGCGCACCCGGAATGCGAAGATCCGATTCTCCGGCGCGCGCATTTCATCGGGTCGACCACCGCGCTGCTCCAGTACGCCTCACGCTCGCCGGCGCGTGAGCTCATCGTCGCCACCGAGGCGGGCATCCTGCATCAGATGGCCAAAGCGGCACCGGACAAGGAGCTCATCCCTCTCCCGCCCGACGGCAACTGCGCGTGCAACGAATGTCCGCACATGAAGCGCAACTCGCTCGAGAAGGTGTACCTCGCGCTGCGCGACCTGACGCCGCGCATCGAGATGCCGGCGGAGTTGATCGAGCGGGCGAGGGCACCGATCGATCGCATGCTCGCGCTGAGTGCGTGACACCGGGCGCGGGCGCGATCCGCCTCGTTACTTCGCGGTGAGCGGGCCCGCAGGCTCAGCAGCGTTGCGCGGGAGGCCGCCGAGCACGCGCTGGGCGATGTCGGGCAAGTCGGCGCACGCGCGGGCACCGAGGTCGTGTCGCTCGAAGGGATCGGCGGCGACGTCCCAGCAGTGCCAATCGAAATCCCACTCCCGCGCTTCGAGCTTGCGCGATCCGCGCATGATCCCCCAGTTGCGAAACGCGCAGCCCCAGAGCTCGCTGCAGTTGGTGAGCGGCACCCACGCCTCGGCCGGAGCCTTCTGCAGGAGGCTCGTACCCATCATGGGTTCCTGAAATCGGCTGAGCTCGGGGGCCACACGGACGCGCATCAAATCGAGGAACGTCGGCGCGAGATCGGTGTGCCAGGTGGGACTCGCCGCACGCGCCGTGAGGTGAGCGAGTTCCTCGCTGGTGAGTGTCCCCGCGGGCGCATCGATCCACGCCGGCACGTGGATCTCCTCGTCGAAGACTGCCCCGGTATGACCGAGCTGACCGTGCTCGCGGAAAGCTTCGCCGTGGTCCGACGTGTAGAGAACGACCGTGCGGCGCCCGGCCTCGGTCGAGCGAAGGGCGCCAAGGAGATCGGCAATGGTGCGATCCTGCGCGTAGACCGCGTTCTGGTAGTAGTTGAAGAGCTCGGCATTGTCGTCGGGCGCTTTGCTCGAACTGGATGGCTGAAAGGGCTCGTCGCCCTCGACCACGCGGTAGGGGAAATGGGTGCTCGAGTAGTGGACCACGGCGAACCACGGCTCGCGCAGCAGAGGAAGCTCGCGGTTGGCACGCTCGGTAAGTAGATGGTCGCTGGCCCCCATGTCGATGTCGGCATCGGGGTCGAGGTCGGTGCCCCCGCAGCGTCGTGACACCGGAAGGTCGCGCACGAACTCTTCCGAATGCGCGAACATCATGTGCTGACTCGTCCAGTAAGCGGTGTCGTAGCCTGCGGCATGCGCGTAGTCGAAGAGGAGCGGCGCGTCGTGGATCGACGCGCGGGTCTCGGTGGGACCGAGGCCCGACAGCAAAACGCCGAAGGAGATGGCGGTGGTCGAGCTGTTGGAACGCATCTGCAGCAGCGGAAGGCGCTCGGGCGCGGCGCGGTTGGTGAATGGGGAACGCGGGCACTCCGGCTCGTAAGACGTGCACACCGCGTCGAAACGGACGCTCTCGGTGAGCACGAGAAGAACGTTGCGCGCCGGTCCCGCTGCGGGCGAAACCGCGGGCAGGTAGGGTGGACGGCGAATCCCCGGCTCGACATGCGCGGTTTTGCCCTGCGCGAGCTGGCGCACGACGCGGCCCATCGCATGGAGGAAAATCACGTCCGGGGGTGCCGCTTGCACGGTGCGAAACGAGCAGGGAAAGATGGCGATGGAAGCGATGCCGCCGACGAGCGCCCACTTGCCGAAGCGCAAAGAATGCCGAAGCGGCCGTATCCATCGACGCCCCGCTGCGGCCAAAGCTGCAAAATAGACGAACGGTACGGCGAGCGCCCCGATGAGCCCCGAGGCGTCGGCGGCGATCTGGCTGCGCAGGCTGGCCGGGAAAGCCGCTCCGAAGAGCGCGGCATCGGCGTTCAAATAGGTCTCGAACTGATCGTAAAAATAGCGCTCGCTGCCGAGAGCCAGCGCGCCGACGAGCACGAACGCGAGCCCCGCTATCCAGCGCAGGCCGCCGCGACGGCGTGACGCCAGTAGCAAGAGCCCTCCCCAAATGGCGGCGCTCTCGAGGATGGCGATGCTGTAGCGAAGGGCATCACCGGCTGTCCACGCGGGCAACCGCTGCCAGCGCCGCATCAGGTCGGATGAAAGGATGAGCACCGCCGGCAGCAGGAGAAGGGCGGGCGCGAGGCGGGCACGAAAACGGGCGAAGCGGCGCACCGAGGGGACCTTGTTGCCGAGACTTAGGCTGTCTGAGCCAGAATTGCCACATGGTTGTGGTTACGACCGCCTTGGGTCCCAGTGGTGCTGACAGCGGCGCGAGCCCGTCGCGCGTGTCCCAAGTGGTGCCGACGGCGGCGCGAGCTAGTCGCGCGTGAGCATCGCGGCGAGGATGTAGTTCGCGATCAGGATGGCCACTGCGCTCTGGACGACGGCGCGGGTCGTAGCGAGCCCCACCCCGCGGGCACCGCCGGAAGCGAAGTACCCCTGGCGACAGGAGATGGCCGAGATCAGAAAGCCGAACACGCACGCTTTGATCTCGCCCATGAAAAAGTCTCTGGGTAAGCAATATAGTTTGGCGCGAGCGACGAAAACGCCGGGGTCCACGTGCATCCACTGCACAGCCACGATCCACGCGCCGACCATGCCGACGCAGGTGTAGACGACGCAAAGCAGCGGTACCATCAACACCGACGCGACGAGGCGCGGTGAAAGAAGATACTGCACCGGGCTTACGCCCATCGTGGTGAGGGCGTCGATCTGCTCGGTGACGCGCATGTTGCCGAGCTCTGCGGCCCACGCGCTGCCCGCCCGCGCCGTCACCATGAGCCCCGTGAACACAGGGCTGATTTCGCGCGTCAGCGAGAGCGCCACCACGCCGCCAATGAGCCCCTCGGCCTGGAATTGTTTGAAGCTGTGCACCATCTGAAGTGCGAGCACCATGCCGCTGAACGTGCCGGTCAACGCAACGATGAAGATCGATTGCACGCCGATGAACTCCATGGCGAGGATGAGCTGTCCCACCCGAAAGGGACCGCGCACGCACCACAGCAGGGTCTCGAGCGTCAGAAGGACGGTGGTACCGAGCTCGTCGAGGACTCCAATGACGCCCGAGAGCCAACTCCGCCCGCGGCCGGCCGGTAAAGTGCCTTGGGCTGCCTCTTCCACTCGATGAGTCGTATCACTGGTTGCGGCCTTTGGGGTCGATTACCTCTCGGGGAGCGGGCCCTTCTGGGGGCCGCTCCAAGGCGGCGACCAGCTCCGCACCGCGCGCGCCGCGGGCACTCAACGTCACGCGCCGCGCGGAGGGGGACCGGGCGTGCTCGAAGGCGATGACGAGCGCGTCGCCGCCGAGCACGTCGACGTACGGCGTTCCCCATTCGAGTAAGAGGAGCGCACCCTCCGACCGTGCTTCGCGCAGGCCGAGGGCAAGGAGCTCCGCTTCGTCTTTGAGCCGATATGCGTCCGCATGGACGATGGGAAAACGCGCGGTGAGCTCGTGGACGAGCGTGAACGTCGGGCTCGTCACCTCGACCTCGGACGGCACACCGAGGGCCCGACAAAGCGCGCGCACGAAGAACGTTTTGCCGGTGCCGAGATCGCCGGACAGCACGACGAGGTCCGACGGGCCGAGGTGCGGAGCGAGGCGGCGCGCGAGCCTGATCGTCGAACGCCGGGTGGGCAGGGGCGTGCAAGTCACTTGACCTCGATGACGTGGACGTCGCGCTCGAGGGCAGAGCCACCCGCAAAGCCGCGAGCCGTCGTCGACCAAAGGTCGACCTCCACGCCGCGAAGCGACGCTTGGGCTCGTTGGTGGCGCCCAGCGACTTCACCGGCCTGCTCGGTCGCGTCGGTGGGGAGCGTTCGCAGCGCCGCACGCGCCAGCACGGCGGCGTCGTGGCCGATGGTGGAAAACCAACTGGGGGCTTGGCCGTGCCTTTCCTTGAAGCCGAAGAGAGGCGAACCTGCATTTCCCGGGGTGAGTGGAAACCGGCCCGCGGCAGCGACCGAGAGAAGCAGCGGACTCGGTTCGGACACGATCTCGGCCGCGTCGAGCCCGATGGCCGCGCGCACGCGCCCGAGCTTGCCCTCCGCCGCATCGCTGAGGGCGTCGGTCGTGCACGAGGCGTCGCCGAGCAACAGCAGCGCGTCGAGTCGTCCCTTGCGCCACGCCTCCACGGGAAAGCGCGACTCGCCGGATTGCACCTCGGCTGCGTCACACGAACCTTCCTCGAGCAGCGAAAATCCACGCTTCGTCGCCTCCGGCAGGTGCCCACCGATGGCGGCGATGGAGCGTGCGCCCTTGGCTCTCACGTGCTCCGCCAGCGCTTGCGCGACCCCTTCGCGGGAAGCTCCCACGAGAAATGCCGGAAACGGCGGCGTGGTTCCGTCGCTGAGCGGAGAGAGCAGGAGCACGGGGATGCGCGTGCGGACCGCGAAACGCGCGGCAACGTCGGCCTGCGCGGCGTCGAAGCCGGCGATGAGGATGGCGGCGCCGTGGCTCGCCAAAGACAAGAGGGCAAGCTCGGTGCGTTTGGTCTCGCGCTCGTCGCGCGTCGCGAGCCGAACGTGATCAGATGGCCCCCCGCCTCCCACGCGCAGCGCATCGACGACGCCGGTCAGCACTTGCGCCGCGCGCACTCCGAGCAGACTCTTACCGGTGGAGACGAGGAGGCCGATGGTGCGCCCCTCCACCGTGGGCGAGCCCCCGCTCGATGCGAGCTCTTCGAGCCCCTCGGCCGCCTCACCGAGCGACTGATCGTCGGTGGACTCGACCAGCCGCCGCGCGAGATCGGTATTTTGGTCGGCGAGCGCCACGTTGGCCAGCCGCGACACGACGGCTTTGCGGATCTCGGGCCCGTATCCGGTGCGGGGATTTTCACCTTGCATCGCTTTGAGCATGGTCTCGAGCGCGTCCGCGGGAATGGCTTCCAGACTGCGCCGGACTGCGCGACCGACGATCTCCGCTTCGTCTTCCTGGCCGTCGCGGAGCCAGAGATCCATGTACGCAACGGCTTCGTACCAGCGGTGGGCGCCGATCGCGGCCGTCACGATGCCCTCGTCGAGTAGCAGCCGCGCGTAGGGGTCGATGAGCTTGCCGACCATGGGCAAGAGGCGCTCGAATGCCTGCGCGGACTCGCCGCGCTGCAACAGAATCTTGCCTTCGACGAGCTCGGACAGATCGCGTGCGGTGCCGCTGGGACCCGTGCGCGCCTCGTCGACGAGCCTGCGCGCGCGGGTCATGTCCCCCTGATCGGCGGCGATGAGGGCAAGGTAGATCGTGGCCAGCGGCGTGCAGCCGTCCTTGGGATAAGCGTCGATGAACCACAGCAAGTTACGCGTGAGCTGCGCTCGTTGCGCAGTGTTCGACCCGATGAAGCGCTGCTTCAGGGGGCGAAAGATCTCCTGCGCTGATCGACTGCTTGCGAGCGCCGCCCGTGGGGAAGCCTCGCTCGTGGGGCCCGAGCGGCACCCTTCGGCAAACGCCGCGAGCCCGAGGGCGAGCGCGAGCCATCGAAGCCGCGAAAGCGCGTTTCGCCTGGATTTCGGACGGAAGCGGCGCGGCGTCATGCTCGAGAGAGGTGCACCGACAGAAGCGGTAACCCCTTCAGGTTACGTAGCATTTCGAGGGGCTCGGACTCGACGAATTCGGTTGGGGCGGCCAAGCGGGCCATGGCCGCTGCGATGATCGATCTGAAAGCGAGAATCTGAGAGAGTAGCGCTCGATGGAAGCCGACGCCCTGCGAGTTCGCGCACCTTCGCGGCGAAGCTTTCTCTTGCGCCGGCTGCACTCGCTGAGCGGCGTTTTCCCGGTCGGCGTGTTTCTGGTTTCGCACCTCTGGACGAACGCCAAGGCGCTGAAGGGGCAAGCCTCCTTCGATCGCGCCGTTGCCGATATCAACCACCTGCCGCTCCTACCTTTGCTCGAGATCTTCGGCATTTTCGTCCCTCTCGCCTTCCACGCCATCTACGGCGTGGTGCTCGCGTTCGAAGGACGGATCAATGTCGCCCGCTACCCCTATTCGCGCAATGTCCTCTACACCCTGCAGCGCACGACGGGGCTCGTCGCCTTTGCCTTCATTGCCTGGCACCTCTGGGAATTTCGCATCCCCAAGCTCTTCGGCCGCATGAGCGCCGACGCCTTCTATCCCACCTTGGAAGCCCACCTGTCGTCGACGTACGGCGGATTTCCGGTGCTCGCCGTCGTGTACTTGGTCGGCATCGCGGCTTCGGTGTTTCACTTCGCCAACGGCCTCTTCACGTTCTCTTTCTCTTGGGGCATTTGTCTGACGCGCCGTTCCCAGCGCCTGTTCGCGGCGGGGTTCGGTCTTCTGGGCGTCATCGTCTTCGTCATGGGCGCACAAACCGCCCTCTACTTCGCTACGGGAGCCCAGTTTCCCGCGGCGCCGGATCCGAATTCTTCGCCCACCTTCGAGCAGTGCGCCGTGGTAGATCCGACGCCGCGGGTGCCATCACCCAAAGGGGCGTCGAGCGCAACTCCCCGCCCCCCGAACCCCTGACACCTTCGAAAGATCGCGCCGCACCGACCTCGCACCGAAAAGGATAGCCAAGTGGCCAGCAAGAACCTCGTGAGATCATCTTCCGGTGCGGTCCGGCGCGCCATCGTCGTGGGGGGTGGGCTCGGCGGCTTGATGACCGTCATCAAGTTGTGCGAGGCCAACGTGCCCGTCCTCTTGTTTTCGCTGGTGCCGGTGAAGCGCTCTCACTCGGTGTGCGCGCAGGGCGGGATCAACGCGTCGGTCAATACCAAGGGGGAGGGCGACAGCCCGCAGGTGCACCTCGAAGAGACGGCGTACGGCGGCGATTTTCTCGCCAACCAGCCGCCCATCAAAGGGATGTGCGACGCCGCTCCCGGCATCGTCTTCATGCTCGATCGGATGGGGGTTCCCTTCAACCGCACGCCGGAAGGGCTGCTCGACTTTCGCCGCTTCGGGGGCACGCTCTTTCACCGCACGGCGTTTGCTGGCGCGACGACGGGCCAGCAGCTTCTCTACGCGCTCGACGAGCAGGTGCGTCGCTTCGAGACGATCGACGTCGAAGACGATCACGGCGTCGCCATCCCGGGCGAGAAAATGGTGCAGAAGCTCGAGTCCTGGGACTTCCTCTCCGCGGTGCTGGCCGACGATGGAGCGTGCATCGGCATCGTTGCGCAGGACCTGAAGAACATGTCCGTACGTGCCTTCCGCGCGGACACGGTTTGCCTTGCCACCGGGGGACCGGGCATCATCTTCGGTCGCTCCACCAACAGCGTCATCTGCACCGGCACGGCCGCTGCCGCCGTTTATCGCCAAGGTGCCATTTACGGCAACGGGGAGTGCATTCAAGTGCACCCCACCGCCATCCCCGGCGCCGACAAGCTCCGGCTCATCTCCGAGAGCGCCCGGGGCGAGGGAGGCCGGGTGTGGGTGCCCAAGGACGGCAAGGACAAGCGCAACCCCCGCGATATTCCGGAAAAGGACCGCGACTATCTGCTCGAGCGGATGTACCCGGGGTACGGCAACCTCGTGCCGCGCGACATCGCGTCCCGCGCGATTTTCAAGACCTGCTACCACGAGCACCACGGCATCTATAACGACAAGACGGGCAAAAACGAGAACGAGGTGTATCTCGATCTCACGCACAAGGACGAGGCGTTCCTGCGCAAGAAACTGGCCGGCATTCTGGAGATTTACGAGAAGTTCGCGGGAGTCGATCCATACAAGAATCCGATGAAGGTCTTTCCCGCCGTCCACTATTCGATGGGCGGCTTGTGGTGCGACTTCGAGCGCGACGCGAAGGGGTCCCTCGTCGTCGGATCGCCCCGCAACCAGTCCACCAACATCTCCGGGCTCTACGCGGCCGGCGAGGTCGATTATCAGTACCACGGTGCCAATCGCCTCGGCGCCAACTCGCTCCTCTCTTGCATCTACGCGGGGATGGTCGCAGGACCGGCCATGTCGTCTTATCGTCAATCGATGACGGCGAGTGCCTTCGATTTGCCGGCCTCGCTCTTCGAGAAAGCGGAAAAGCGCGAGCGCGACAGCTACGAGCGAATCCTGGGACAGAACTCGAACGAGAAGAATCCCGAGAACGCCTACGTGCTCCACCAAGAGCTCGGCGAAACGATGCTGCGCGACTGTACCATCGAGCGCGACAACGCCGTCCTCGACAAGGTGCTCGCCAAGATTGGCGAGCTCGACGATCGCGTGAAGAAAGTGCGCGTCACCGACACCGCCAGCCGCATGAACCAGGGTGCGCAGTTCGTGCGGCACCTCGAGAACATGCTGCTGCTCGCGCGGGTCATCGCGCAAGGGGCCCGCAACCGCGACGAATCGCGCGGCGCGCACTACAAACCTGCTTTTCCCAAGCGCGATGACGCAAGCTGGATGCGCACCACCCTGGCCCGCCACAAAACGGTCGGAAGCGTGGAGTACATCCGCTCCTTCGACTACGCCTGCGCGGGCAAATCGGTGCATATCACCGACGAGGTCGACATCAGCCTGGTCAAGCCTCGCGAGCGCAAATACGAGCAGGCCGGCGCCGCCAGCGCGGTGGCGCAAGGTGGTGCGACGACCAGCGCTGCGCCCGTCGTCAGTACGGCCAACGCCAAAATCGAGGTGCGATGAAAGCGCTGCTGAAACTGGCGCCCCCCGCTCAACCGTCGGCCCTTGCCACAGCTGGAGAACGCTGATGTCCGATCGCTTGGTGAAACTGCGCGTGCGCAGGCAAGATGGTCCCGATCGTCCGGAGACCAAAAGGTGGGAGGAGTTTGCCGTCCCCCATCAGCCGTACATGAACGTGATCAGCGCGCTCATGGAGGTGCAGAAGGCACCGAAGACGGTGAGCGGTCAGACGGTGGCGCCGGTGGTGTGGGAGTGCGTCTGCTTGGAAGAAGTGTGTGGCTCGTGCACGATGGTCATCAACGGCAAAGTGCGCCAATCGTGCAGCGCCCTCATCGACCAGATCGCGCCGAACGGCGAGACCATCACCCTCGAACCGATGTCGAAGTTCCCCGTCATTCGCGACCTCATGGTCGATCGGCAGCGCATGTTCGAGGATATGAAGCGCGTCAAAGCGTGGATCCACCTCGACGGCACGCACGAGCTCGGACCGGGTCCGCGCGAGAGCCAGGAGAAGCAGGAAGAGCGCTATTCTCTTTCGCGCTGCATGACCTGCGGCTGTTGTCTCGAAGCTTGTCCGCAATACGGACCGGGGCAGGAGTTCGTGGGACCTTTCGCACTCAGCCTGGTGCGGCTCTACAACGAGCACCCCTCCGGCGCGATGCACGCCAACGAGCGGCTGGAATCGGTGATGGGCAATGGCGGCGTCGAGGACTGCGGCAAGGCGCAGAACTGCGTCGAGGTCTGCCCCAAGGAGATCCCCCTCGTCGACTCCATCGCCGAGATCGGTCGCGCGACGACCAAGCGACTCTTGTTCGGGTGGCTCCTCAAGTAACGCGTGTAGCGCGCTCCGGTCGATCGAGAGCGCGGCGCCGTCGCAGCCGGGCCAGGAGCCCGACCAGGAGCACCGCGGCCGGCGATCGTTCGTAAGCGCCGTGCGACGCGAAAATGCGGCAGCCGCATCCGTCGCCATCCTGCGTCGTTGCACCCGCGCCGCCCGCGCCGCCACTGGCCCCGCCCGTGCCGCCACTCGCGCCGCCACTGGCCCCACCCGCGCCGCCACTCGCGTCGCCACTGGCCCCGCCCGTTCCCGTGTCCCGTCCGGCGTCCGTCATCGGCGCGCCGCCGGCGCCGCCCGCGTCGTCGCAGGTGCCGCCCTGGGTGGGCGCGCCGGCATCGCACGCGCCGAGCACTTGGCAATCCGTGCTCCACGTGCACGCGTTCACCGCGCGTCCGTTGCAGCATCGAGGAGCGCCCTGCACCTCGTTGGCCTTCATCAGCGTGACGAACGAAGCGGGCGCCAAACTCGGATCGGAGCTGAAAGCGAGGTGATGACCCTGGAAAGGAGGGGCGAGACAGGCGTAGATCCCCTGGCTCGTCCACGAAAGGCAAGTCACCGGCACGTCGAGAAGCCGCTGCGGCATCGAGGGAGCGCCGGCCCCGAAAGAATACCGGCCGTCCGACGAGCTCTTGTAAAGGCCCACCCATTTGCCATCGGGATCGACCACGCGCACGGGGTCGATGATGTCGCCATAGCCGACCAGGGCCGTCGATCCATCCGGAGATAGCGCAAATCCCAACATCTTGGCGCCGGGCACCTCGGGATCGCTGCCGCCCGCACGCAAAAGCTCGGTCCAGGTCTTGCCGCCATCCTCGGAAAAGAGAAGCGCGTCGCCCGCCAGGGAGCTCGAGTTCGCGTCCTTCTTCCACGAGTCGGTGCGCACGAAGATCTTGTTGCCGTCGCGTGGATGAATGGCCGCAATCCATGGGGACGAGTCGAGGTTGGTGCCGGGAATCGTGCCGACGTTCCAAGTGGCGCCCTGATCGTTCGAGGTCAGAAAGAGCGCGGGAGCCTTCTCGTCGGACGACAAGCTCGAGCCCGTCACATAGAGATGATTCTTGTCTGTCGGATCGACATCGAGCGTGTGGGCGAGGGCCGCGGGAAGCGTCGAGCCGATGGGCTGCCAAGTCTGGCCGCCATCCTGTGACAATCGCAGCGTGATGACGTTCGTTCCATTTCGAAACGTCGTCACCAGCGCGTACACGTCCTTGCCGTCGGCAGCGAACGCGAAGTCGTCGACCGAGGTTGCCAACTCGGTAGGCTCGAGCGTCTTGGTGAAATCGCAGCCGCGATCGCGTGAAATCGTGATCGCGTCCTGAACGCCGACCAAGAGCCATCCGTTGACGGTGAGGCTCGCCACGACGTCGCTCGCGAACATCGGTTGGAAAGTGAAGGCCGGGTCGCAGACGTAGGACCAGTTCTTTCCTCGGTCGTCGGTGACGAGCAATCCGTACGTCGCGGCGATGGTGAGTCGCTCCGGGTGCCCAGGTTCTTCCAACAGGCGCTGCGCGCGGGGAAACCGTCCATTGGCAAACACCGTGGGGGCAGCGAGCAACGTGATCGCTGCGACCGCGATGGTGAGGAGACACCGAGCTTTCATGCCGCGCAGGCTAAGCGCCAAGCCCCGTCGCCACAAGATGGCAACATGAACGAAACGTCATGCGTCGCACGCCGGAAAAGACGCGATTCCGCCTCGTCGACACAATCACAGCCCCACCGTTTCCTTCATTGCGCTGCGCGTCGAAGAGCGATTTCTTCTTCTTGACGCCCCGCTGCTTCCGGGAAAAACCTCACGCTGGCGTTGCCAACATCAGGGGATCGGCTCGCCAAAGGAGCTCTCCATGCGTACTCGTCTCGACGTCGGATGTCTGGCCGCACTGGTCGCACTCGGCATTCTCGGTGCTTCGTGCTCCGATGCAGACAAAGAATTCGATGCCGATGATGATCCTGGCAGCGTCAGGGGCGTGATTCGTTCCGGCACTGCCGACTACTTCGATGAGGGTCGTAGCGAGAAGGTCTACGCCATACAGAAGAAGGACGGCAGCTACGTCCGACTCGAGGGGTTCAATGGGGCCCCGGGCATTCGACCGGGAAGCGACGTTCGCATCTACGGACCGCGCACGGCAGACGGCATTCGCGTCGACTTCATCAAGGTCCTGCAGCGAGATCCGGAAGGCATCGGAGAAGCGCAGCAAGCGCAGCGATCGGGCGCGAACCCCCCCGCCTTGAGCCCGCCGCTCAGAAACGCGTTCGTCTCCCTCACGCCTTCGTACACCGCGACGCAGGGAAAAGCGCGTCTCACGAAAACCGACTTCATCAAGCCGGTCATGGAGGTGAGCTCCTACGGCCGCTGGACGACGGAATGGGAATTTTACGGACCTTTTTCGGTCGCCAATGACTGCGGCGGACCGTTCTACGAAAACATCGGCAAGAACGGCACCGCAGCGATGAAGGCGGCCGGAGTCGACCCCGCCCAATTCAACCAGATCCAATTCAACATCGGGAGCAGTATCTCGTGTAGCTGGGGAGGGTTCGGGCTGGATGGTCATACGCCAATTCGTACCGATGGAATGCGTGGCCAATACAACCCGTGGAGCTACGTCACAGGTGAAGGCGAGAACGTGATGGTCCAAGAGATTGGCCATAACTGGGGCCTTGCTCACGTTCATTTCTGCACGGGCGCGGGGACGCCTTCGCCAACGTGTCCCGGCTTCGCGGAGTACGGCAGCCCCTTCACGCCGATGGCGAATGGCAACAACGTCTACCTGAATGCGTGGGAGCGCATTCAGATGAACTTCTTCAGCGGCTGCAACGTGCTCACCGTCGGGACGAGCGGCAGCTACGAAATCGGCCCCCTCAACAGTACGTGCGAAGGGCCGCAGGTCTTGCGCATCGCCGCCGATCTGGCGGGCAACGTGCAGCGCTATTGGTACCTCGAGTACCGCCAGCCTTATGGCATCGAGCAGGCGAACGGCGTTCTCTTGCACTACACTGCCGATATCAAGAACGGCGGCTGGTCGAAGTGCGACTACGGCGGTCCGGATTGTCCCGAGGATTGGGTCATCAACACCAAAGGGGGAAGCGCCAAGGACGCGCTCATGCCCGCGGGAACGTCGTGGATGACGCCCGAAGGGGTCACGGTGAACATCGCGGCGCTCGGCGCCACGGCCAAGTTCGACCTCACCTTCCCCAAGGCGGGCAGCGCTCCTTTCTGCGATCTCAATATGCAGCCCTGGGACAACAAGGCGCCCACCTGCACGGCCGGTCCCACCATCGACGGCGGGACGATCCCTGACAGTGGCACCGGCGGCACCGGTGGCACGGGCGGCGCCGACGGCGGCGGTGGAGCAGCGGGCAAGGCAGATGCGGGCGGCACCACGGATGCGGGCCAGGCCGGTGCAGCACCCGACGCAGCCGGTGGGAGTGGTGGAATGGCGGGAACCGCGGGCGCTGCAGGAAGCGGTGGCGCCGCCGGGACGACGGGTGGAGGCGCAGGAAAAGGTGGCGTTGGTGGCACGGCCGGCCTCGCTGGTTCTTCCGGCGCTGGAGGCAGCGCTGGTGGAAAGGGCGGAGCGAGCGGTAGTACGGGGGCCGGTGGCACGACGGGCGGCCAAGCCGGGACGGGGTCCGGCGGAGCGACCGGAGGTAGTGGAGGGAGCGGAGCTACAGGCGGCACCATCGGCGGAAGCGGCGGAAGCGGACAGGATGACAGCGGCTGCGGTTGTCGTGTACCTGCGCGGGCTGCATCCATGAGCCGCGCGTCCCCCTTCGCTCTGATGGCGGCGGCGATCGGAGTGCTCGCACGGCGCCGTCGGCCAAAGCGTCGGAACTGAAGGACGGGAAGATCGATTCGGCGCTCATGAGCGAGTAGACGTTTCTCCTGCGTTGCGCGATGCGTCGAGAAAACCGCGCAAGCCAAATTGCGTACAGTGCTGTAAGGTACGCGCGCCTGCCTCCACTTATTAAGGAGTTGCCTATGAACCGTCGGTCGTCACGGAACGTCGTCCTCACGCAATCGGTCAACCTCGGTCTCGCCGCGAGTCTCGGCATTTTCGGCTGCGGGGAGGCAGCCCAGAATTCCCTCGGCAGCGAGCCCGAACCGAGCGGTACCGTCGGGACGCTGCACGCGCTCCTCGCGAACTATGGCGACCATACGGAGACCATCTACCGGCTCCGCAAAGACGATGGGACCGACGTCGGGCTGTATTTCGGAAACGGCGGGACGCGCGTCCGTGTCGGTGAGCGCATCGCTGTTCGCGGTGAGCGAAAGGGTGACGTCATCCAAGTCGATGGACACGAGCTCGTTCAGCGCCGAATCGGGGACACTCAGGAGCAACTTCTGACGGGTGAACACACCCAGCGCACGATCAGGGTCGCGGCGATCAGCTTGCTCAGTAGTCTATCGAAAGCGCAATTCGCGAAGCGCGTTTTCCAAGACCCCGATTCTCCGGCGGCCTTTTACAACCAGAACTCCTACGGAGACTGGAACTTTCAAGGCGACGCCTACGGACCGTACACCATCGCCACGACCAGCTGCGCCGACAGCAACCTCTACACGATCGCGGACCAAGCTCAGGCCGCCGCCAAAGCGGACGGTTACGATCCGGCCAACTACGACAACATCATGTACCACGTGCCGCCCAACTTCAATTGCGCGTGGGGTGGCGTCGCGGAGGTCGGCACCAACGAAGTGCGGGGATTCTGGAACGCGAGGCACAGCTGGTACGCCGGCACCGGTTGCGTCGTGCTCGCGCAAGAGCTCGGCCACAATTACGGGCTACTGCACTCGCATACCTGCACCGCTGGGCCGTACATCAACGGTCCCTCTTACGGCGGCACTTCGTGCGCCGGCTACAGCGAGTACGGCGACGCCTACACTCCGATGGGCGGCGGTTGCGGGCACTTCAACTCGCCCGAGCTCGGGGCCATGCGGTTCATCACCGGCTGCAATACGCTCGACGTGACGAGCAGCGGGACGTTTGAAATCGGGCCGCTCGAACAGCGATGCGCGGGTCCGCAGGTCATCCGCGTGCCGACCAACACGATGGCCAACCGGGGACCGCAGTACATCTACGTCGAATACCGCCTTGGCAAAGGAACCCTGGGTTCTGACTCGAAGTCGCCCAAGGGTTTGCATTTCTACGCCTCTGCGGAGTACGGCGGCGCCACGACGGGCATCATGGCGGACAACCACGATCTCGACTTCGCCGTCGACCCGTTCAAGCTCCGCGAACCGATCGGGACGGCAGCCGGCTCCTACACCGAGCCGATCAGCGGCGCGACGTTTACGCTGAACGCGATCGGTCAAACCGCGACTGTCCAAGTCACCATCCCCGGCGGCGGCAGTGGCGCGCCCGTGTGCCTCGGTGGCGGGACGCCACCCGCGACCCCGATGTGCGGCATCGTGACGGACGGTGGACCGCCGCCCGATACGGGAACAGGCGGCACCGGTGGGGGCCCCGCCGACGCGTCGACGGACGGCAAGGCAGGCTCCGCGGGTAGCGCGGGCACGGCAGGCAGCGCAGGTACGGCTGGCACCGGTGGTGCCGCGGGCACAGGTGGCGCCGCGGGAACCGCGGGCATCGCGGGAACTGCGGGAACCGGAGGAACCGCAGGTACAGGTGGCACTGCAGGTACCGGCGGCACCGCGGGTACCGCTGGAACAGGCGGCGCGGCTGGTACGGGCGGCGCCAGCGGAACCGGCGGAAGCACCGCAGGCTCGGCAGGATCGGGAACCGGCGGGGCGGCCGGCGCAACGGGAGGCGCGGCTGGCGCCGGAGGATCTGCGGGTGCCGGCGGTTCGGGCAAGGGTGGCACCGGCGGCAGCGGCACGGGTGGATCGACCACCGGTGGCACTCCGCCAGCCGATGACGGCTGCAGCTGCAGCATCCCCGGCGGAAACGCGTCGACACGCGCGCCGGCGTTGTTGCTCGGGCTCGCAGCACTCCTTCCTGCGCTCCGCCGCAATCGTCGCGCGCGCCGAACGAGCTGAGAGTGCGATGCGGAAAAAGAGTCGCCTCATGAGCCGCACTTTTTTCAGCCACAGCTTTCTCGCGCTTTTTACCAACGCGGGTCTCGTCGCCGGTGTGGGAATGCTCGGTTGCGGCGAGGCGCACCCCCGCAGCGATGTGCTGCAGAGTGGCGAGGTTCCGAACGGCATCGTGGGGACGGTGCACGCCCGCATCGCGTCCTTCGACGACCACGCCGAGACTTTCTACCGCCTCGTCCGCGACGACGGCGAAGAGATCGCGCTCGATTTTGGAACCAACGCGCCACCGGCACGCGTGGGTCAGCGGATCGCCGTCCGGGGTCCTCGCGCGGGAAACCACATCGAGGTCGACGGCTACGATGTCGTTCGCCGCGGCCGCGACTTGAACGAGGCTCGCCAGCCCCTCACCGCGCCCGCGAAACGAAACTTCAAGATTGCTGCCATCAGCCTCGATGCCACGCTCGCCGCCGCGAAATTCAAAACACGCGTCTTCAGCGACGTCGATTCTCCAACGGCCTTTTACAAGGACAATTCGTACGGAGATTGGACGATGGAAGGAGACGTGTTCGGCCCGTACACGATCCCCATCGCGAACTGCCAGGAATCCAATTTGTGGAACATCGCCGCCGACGCGAAAGCGGCTGCCGCGGCCGATGGGCTCGATCCGACCAAGTACGACAACTTCATGTATTACATGCCCTCCAGCGCCGGGTGCATGTGGGGCGGCATCGCCGAGGTCGGCGTGAACGAGGTTCGCGGTTTCGTCAACGCGGTCAACAGCTGGTACCGCGGTACCGGCTGCGTGGTGCTCGCCCAGGAGCTCGGGCACAACTTCGGCATGTTGCACTCCCACAAGTGCACGGGCGCACCTTACGGCGCCAAAACGTATGGTGGCACATCGTGCATGGGCTTCAGCGAATACGGCGATCCGTTCACGCCCATGGGTGGCGGTTGCGGGCATCTCAACGCCCCGGAGTCGGCAGCGGAAGGGTTCATCAGCGGCTGCAACACACTCGACGTGACGAGCAGCGGAACGTTCGAGCTCGGTCCCATCGAAGCGAAATGTGAAGGTCCGCAAGTCATTCGCATCGCCAACAACGCCACGGCGAACCAAGGCCCGCAGTACGTCTACCTCGAGTATCGCCGAGGAATGGGCAGCGTAGGTTCGGACACGAAGTCACCAAAGAGCCTCTATTTCCAAGCATCGGCCGAGTACGGCGGAAATCATACGGACATCATTTTCGATGGCGGCCACGATTTCGACTATGCGCTCGATCCGTTTTACATCCACGACCCGATCGCGACGGTCGACACCAGCTGGACCGAGCCCTCGACCGGCGCCACGTTCAAGCTGACTGCGATCGGCGAGACCGCCAAGATCGAGGTGACCCTCCCCGGCACCACGCCCAGTGCGGCCAAGTGCATCGACGGAGCGACGCCGCCCGCCGCCCCGATGTGCGCCATGATCACGACGCCAGACGGCGGCATGCCCGACGCAGGCAGCGGTGGAACGGGCGGCGATGCCTCGCCCGACACGGGGAGCGCAGGGTCGGGCATGGCCGACGCCGGTCCCGAAGCGGGCGGCAGCGGTGGCAGCTCGGGCACCGGCGGTTCGGCCGGTGCAACGGGCGGCAGCGGCGGATCCGGCGATGGCGGCTGCAGCTGCACGATTCCCGGCGGAAATGCGTCGCCGCGCGCGCGCGCGGTGCTCCTCGGGCTCGCCGCGTTGCTACCGGCCCTGCGCCGCCGTCGTGCGCGCCGCCCTCGCGCGGAATGCTGAGAGGGCGAGTGCGCGCAAACTGGAGGGTAAACACCTACCTCCGAGATTCGCGCCCCGTTTAGGACGTTAGGTCCGCTCTCAAGCACGTTCGCCGGTCGAAACCCGGGTTTTTCCGGCCCGCGAAGGGCTCGATGCGCTTCTATGCGCCCCACGCGAAATATTCGTGTCTGGGCCAAAAACGGTTTAAAATCGATACCCTCGCGTCTCCGGAGCGCCCCCCGTCCATGCCGACCAAAGTCTTGGTTTTCGAGAGTGACGCTGCCTTCGCAGGAGAGCTGCGCACCGAGCTGGCGCGGCTGGGCATGGTCGCGCAGGTGGTCGACGACGGTTACGCGGGGCTCATGGCCGCCGCCTCGGAGCGGCCCGATCTCATCCTCCTTTCCATCGAGCTGCCGCGCATGAACGGATTTTCCGTCTGCAACAAGCTCAAGAAAGATCCATCGCTCAAAGATGTGCCGCTCATCATCATGTCGACAGATTCCAGCGAGGAAACGTTCGATCAACATCGCAAGCTGCGGACACGCGCCGAGGACTACGTCCGTAAGCCGATCGCTTTTGGGGAGCTGCTCGAGCACATGCGCCCCTTCGTGAAGGTCGAAAACGGCCGACCGTCGGCGGGCAGCGACGATGATGCCATCATCATCGATGACGAGATCGAGCTCGACGGCGTGGAAGGGCTGAGTGCCGCCGACATCACGGCGGACGAGACCACGCAAGTGGCGACCGCCGCCAATGTCGAGGCAGAGGTCGAGGCGTTTGCCAATACCGCTTTCGACCGGCTCATGGACAGCGAGCCTCCCACCAGCACGCGCAGCAGCCGCGCCCCCAAGGAAGAGCCCTCTGCAGAGCTCGAGCAAATTGGAACGGCCGAGCGCATCCCGAGTGTCATCCCCGCGCTGCCGCGCAAGATTTCCTCGGCGCCACCCCGCCCCCAGGTCGACGCGGACGTCGAACGTTTGCGCGGTGAAACCGAACGACAGAAAGCGGAGCTGGCGCGCATGGAACGCGAGCTTCAGACCGCCCGGGCAGAGGTCACACGGCTCGAGGATGCCGCGCGTCAGAGCTCGGAGTCCGACGAGCGAGTGACCAAGCTGCAGCGCGAGCTCGACGAGCTGAAACTGAAGCCAGCCTCGGGCGGCAAGGTGGCCGGCGTCTCCAGCCGCGAGTTTCTCGACCTGCGCGAGGGGCTGAACAAGAAGGAAAAGGAGATCCTCAGCCTGCGCGACCAGGTCACGCGCAAAGAGAAGGAACTGCTCGACACCAGCGACACCACCCTCGCTCTGGAGCGCGACAAGGCCGATCTCGAAGACAAGATCACCGGTCTCGAGCGCGATCTCGCTTCCGCCAAGACGTTCGCCGATACCGCCAAGGCCGACAAGGATCAGGCGTCCAAGCGCGCCGATGACTTCAAGACGCGGGGCGAAAAGGTCAAAGTCGAGCTCGACGCCAAGCTGGCCGAGCTTGCCACCATCGGCAAAAAGCACGAAGCAGAGCTCGCCGAACGCGACGCAAACCTGGCCGCGCATCGAGAGCAGGCCCAGAGGGACGCCGACGCCGCGGCCGAAGCTTCCCGTGCGGCGCTGGAGGCCGCCGAAAAGGCAGCCGATCAGAAACTGCAGGCGTCGCTCGAGGAGGCGCTGGAGATGCAGCAGCGTGAGCGCGAGGGAGCGCTGGCCAAGCTTGCGGAAGAGACGCAAGCCGACAAAGCCGGCGCGCTCGCGGCGCAGCAAAAAGACTACGACGCGCGCATCGCGGCTCTCGTAGAGGGCTACGACGCGCGCATCGCCACGCTCGTGCAGGACTCTGAAACGCGCATTGGCACGCTCGTGCATGACTACGACGCGCGCATCGCCGCTCTCGTGCAGTCGCACGAAGAAGATCAAAATCGACTCAAAGAGCGCGTGGCCGAGCTCTCCACCGAGCTTTCGGCGCGCATCGAGGAGCGCGAGGAGCTGGCGCGCGAGCTGCCCAAGACCAAAGAGAAGCTCACCACGGCCGAGACGCAGCTCGCCTCGACGAGAGCGGAGCTTTCCGAGATACGCGACAAGCTCAACCTGCACTCGCAGCGTCTCGATACCGCCAACACCAAGTGGGACCAGAATCGCAAAACGCTCGACCAGGCCAAGGACGCGCTGGCGGCGGCGCTGGCCCAGATCGAAGAAGCCGAGTCCCGCGGACTCGACTGACGCTCAGCTTTTCTTGACGAGATCGCCTCGGAATGGGTGGGCGAAGATGTCCCCCAAGCGGTCGACGACGCGCGGAAGCCCATCTTCGGCCACGGCGAGCCCGATGGGAAGATCGTTGTCGGCGAACTCGCTCAGCGTCTGACGGCAGAGGCCGCAGGGCCGTCCCGGCTCCGGTCCCGCGGTGACGACCGCGATGGCGGCGACGCGGCTGCCTCCCGCGGCGATGAGATGCGCGACCGCGCTTCGTTCGGCGCACAGAGCGAGGCCGTAGCTCGCGTTTTCGACGTTGCAGCCGGCGAAGATCGCGCCGTCCGGCGCGAGAACGGCGGCGCCGACGCGATAGGCGGAATACGGCGCATAGGCGCGATCGCGCGCGCGTCGTGCGGCTTCGACGAGCGCGCGCCAGGTTTGCTCCTTCACCCGCAACCTTGCGGCACCGTCGGTCATGTTCCGAGCTCCTTTCCGGCGAGCGCCACCAGGCGCGTGAGCAGCGCCACGAACGGCGCCGCGGTTCGATTGGAGACCGCCTGCACGTCGGCGTGATGAAGAGGCGTCTCCGAGATCCCCGCGGCCAGGTTGGTGATGCACGAAATGGCGGCGACGCGGACGCCGAGTTGGCGCAGGGCAATGACTTCGAGCACCGTGCTCATGCCCACCGCGTCCGCGCCGAGGGTGCGCAGCATCCGGATCTCCGCGGGAGTTTCGTAGGTCGGGCCCATGAGACCCGCGTACACCCCTTCGCGCAGCACCGAGCCCGTGTCGTGCGCGGCCTGGTGCGCAAGCTCGGCGAGCCCCCGATCGTAAGCGGCGGCCATATCGACGAAGCGAAGGGCCGAGGTGTCCGCCTCCGAGCGCGCTTTTGGTCCGCTATCGAGCGGACCCGCGAGAGGGTTGCGACCGGTCAGGTTGAGATGATCGGTGATGAGCATGCGATCGCCGGGGCACAGACCGGGGGCAATCCCGCCGGCGGCGTTGGTGAGCACGAGCGCGCCGCAGCCGAGTCGCGCCAGCAGGCGCACGCCGAAGACTACCGTGGCCGCGTCGTACCCTTCATAGAGGTGGACCCTCCCTTGAAGGCACGCGACGCCGACATCGCCGACCGTGCCGAGGCGCAAATTGCCGGCGTGTCCGGCCACGCTTGCCGTCGGCATCCCGGCAAGCTCCGTGTAAGGGATGGCCTGCTGCAAGAGGTCGCCGAACGCGCCGAGCCCCGAGCCGAGCACGACGCCCACCACGGGTCGAACCGACGTGCGCGCGGCAATGGCCGCCGCCAGCCCATCGAGCGCGTCGATCTCGGCGACCATCCACTCGACGTTAACCGATGGCATGGCATCCGGCCGAGAGAAGCGGCGAGCGCCGTGCCACGGGCTGTGCAGATGATCCCTGGTGACGAGGAAGGCTCCCCTCCACGCGTGCCGCGGGCCCGGCACCGAAAAGCCGTGAAAAAGCAGGTCGTTGCGTCGACGCTACGGTTTTGAATGAGGACGCAGTTTCCAGCATCAGATCGAAGGTGGATGCAGCGATCTCCGGCTTTTTGCTCGGGCATGGGCCGCGCGCTCGAGTTAGCCTCTATGCTGTGCTCGAACCAGACGAAATGGTCGCGCGCTGCCAGCGGGGAGAGGGGGAGGCTTTCCGACAGCTCTTCCTTCGACACCGCGCTGAGGTGGCGCGGCTCGTGTTTCGGATGGTCGGTCCTCGCGCCGAGCTCGAAGACATCGTCCAGGAAGTCTTCCTCCAGGTTCATCGGAGCCTCAAAGATTTCCGTGGGCAGTCGAAGTTCACGACGTGGCTACACCGCGTGACCGTCAACGTCGTTCTCATGCACCGGCGAGCGGCCAAGAGCCGCCCGCAACTCGTCCCGCCCCACAGCGACGAGTCGCACGTCGACTCGCGGCTTTCGCCCGACGAAGATGCTGCCCGGCTCGAGCGGATGCGCGCTTTTCGCCGCGTCGTCGAGCAGCTGGCCGAGAAGAAGCGCAACGTTTTCCTGCTGCACGAGCTGGAAGGGCTCTCGCCTGCCGAGATCTCGAAGATCGTCGGCGCGCCGGTCCTGACCGTTCGCACGCGACTGTTTTACGCCCGGCGTGAGCTCGCCGAGATGCTCCGCCACGAACCGACGCTGGCTGCGTTTGCGCAAGCATTCGAGCGAAGCGGAACCGAGGAGCGCGTCGAGTTGGGAAAGACGGCCGGAGAGGCGCGATGACCCGTCGAGCTTCCGAGCGAGCCTGCGAGAAAGCGCTGGCCGCCCTGACGCGTGAGGCTGCCGACCTGCCCCTCCCCGACCTCGATTGGGAACGCATCGAGGCGAAGGTGCTTTCCGCAGTCGAGATCGCGCCCGTGGCGACGAAAGCCGCCCCGCGCGTCTCGGTAGCGCGCTGGGTGCCCTCTCCTCCGACTTGGGCGTCGACGCCGTGGCCCATGGCCGTCGCTGCGGCGGCCGCGGCGGCCCTCATTTATGGCAGCCCGCCCGGTGCTCTTCGCGCCCCGAGAGAACCGGAAGAAGCGCTGACCGCGGTAACGAGGACGGGCTCGCCGGTCAGGAATCTCGCGTCGCTCGAGGTGGGCGATGTCGCACGAACGGACGGCCGCTCCGCCGTCTACGACAAGGCGGGCGTCGTGAGGTTCGCGCTCGCGCCGAATTCGCGCATCGAAGTCGTGGCCAACGACATCGATGAGCAACGCGCGGGTGGCATGACCGTCGCGCTGCTCGAGGGTTCCCTCCACGCCGACGTGAAGCCGCGAACCGAAGGCGAGGTCTTCGCGGTCGAGGTAGAACGCACCCGCATTGCGGTGCACGGCACGTCGTTCACGGTCGTCCGCGAGGGAGACCGCGTCATCGTCGACGTTGCGCACGGATCGGTTGCAGTGGGCCCGGTGGGGTACCGCGGATCGACCCATGGGTGGCTCGTGGTAGGGCCCGATCGCGCCGTGTTCTCACTCGACGGCGCGCGCCAAGCGACGTGGCTCGGCGCTGCTCCCGAGGCTGCGAGCGCCGCGATCGAACCGGTCGTCGAACCGCCGCCGGCGACGGTGTCCGGTGCGTCGGCATCGCGTGGCAAGCGTCCCTTGGCGGCCGCGACGACGCGCGTCGAAACGACTGCTGGTTCGACCAAAGGCGAAGTCGCTGCTTCATCGGTCGGGGCGCCGAGGGTGACGGCCTGGGGTTCAGGGGCCATCGTCGAGGGGCATGACCCGAGCGAACAGGAGGCCAGCGAAATGGCGGCCATCTTGCGCCAGCTGGAGACTTGCTACGAAAAGCAGGTCAGCTCGTTCGGCGTACGCTTCTCCGTCGAGAGCTCGCTCAAGCTCACCATCTTGCCGAGCGGCGCGATCCGAGAAGGCGTTTTTACGCCGCCGCTCTCGCCCACGCTGATGTCGTGCGCCAACAAGGCCATCGGAGCCGCGCACTTTCCTGGAGGCGAGTCGGCTCGCCAGATCCGTATTCCGGTGCAGCTTTCACGCGCGCCGCGCTGAAGCGTGACGCGACGCCGCGTGGCCGCGGGCGCCGTTCATCCGGCGGGCGGAAGTGAATCGGCGAGCATCTCCGTGATGGCATACGTCTCGCGCGCCCCCAAGAGGCCAAACTGTACGCCCATCGAGCCCGGCTTGACCCACCGCACGATGCCGGGGAGCGCGCTCATCGTCGAGGCGCCCTTGAGCCGCAAATAGACGGTCACGTTGGCGCCGAAGGGCGCGGGGGCCGTCGTATCGATGTGCACACCGCCGAGGCTGAAGTCGCGGCATAGACCGGGCTGCCGAGCGCCCTCCGCGACGTTGAATTCAACGTCGAGACTGACCCGTTTACGGAAGTGGCGTCGTTTCTCTTGCACTTGATTTGCCTCTTACCCAAGAGAAAATCGTATTACAGACATGATGAGAAAAAAAGGGGGCCCGCTTCGACACCTCGAGGGATGGGAAGTAGGCGTCGTTGCCGTCGTCATCGCGCTGGTTGGCACTTTGTTGGCGGTCCCGCTGCCGGTGGCCCCCCGGGACGTGCCCGTTCCGCTGGCCGACGGCAAGGCCCTTTTGGCCACGTTCAATCGAGAAAGGGCCATGGCGGCGTCGATCGCCGCCGCCCTCGAAGAGGAGCACGGCCGTAGCTCGGGAACGAGCGAGCTCTATGATCTTCGCGCCTTCGGTCAGGAATTTCGTGCCTACGGCGCCGCGGAGGCCTCAGGCGACACGTATGCCGTTGTGCGTGCGCGCCAGCGACTCACGGAAGCGGTGGCCCGTGCGCGTGGCGTCGGTGACGACAAGCTCGTTGCGCTGCGCGCTTACCAGCAGCAGCTTTTTTTGGCTGAGCTTCGCAAGTGGGAAAACGCCGGCGTCTCGTCGGATGAGCTCAGCGGGCTCGGTGGAGGCTTTCTCGACCTCGTGCGAAAGAGCGGATGGCTCACCGGTACGACCATCGTCATGGACGATGTCGTCCGCGGGATCTTCTTCAAGCGCCGCTGGAACCAGGTGACGGGAATTTCCGGACCGCCGTATGCCATTTCCCTCGATGAGCACCGGACCTTTTACGCATTTCTGCTGACGCACCCCTACGTCGAAGGGCGGGGTGGGCTCGACGCCAAGGACGCCTGCCGTGTCGCCGATCAATGGCGACTGCGCAAGATCGAGGAGCTCGCGCGTCTCGACCCCTTCTATCCCTACGTGCTGGCCCGCGGTGTCCTTTTCTATCGCTTGGGGCGGTATCCCGAAGCAGCCCAGGCGTTCCGCGACCATCTCGGCACGGCCGACGATGGCCGCTATGCGCTGCGGGCGCGCAACTACCTCGCGACCGCGGTGGCGCGCTCGGTCCAGGAGCCGTAGCCCCCGGTCCTGTGCGGTACGCGCGCGTGCTCGTGCGTCAAGAGCCATCGTTTGCAATCGAGCCCGCCGCCATAGCCAGTCAGGCCGCCGTCCGCGCCGATGACGCGATGGCAAGGGACGATGATCGACACCGGGTTTTTGCCGTTCGCCCCGCCTACGGCGCGGATCGCGCGAGGGTTTCCGATCCGCGCGGCCAGCTCGCGGTAGGAAATGGTCGTTCCGTACGGAATGGCCACGAGCTCTGCCCATACCGATTGTTGGAAGGGCGTTCCGTGCAGCCGAAGGGGCAGGTCGAAATGCGAAAGCTTGCCGGCGAAGTAATGATCGAGCTGCGCAGACATCTCGCGAAAAGGCGACGCGTCCTCGATCCCGTCGACTCGGGACCAGGAAGGGTGGTGGCCCGCCGTGTAAAGACCGACGAGGGCCGTTCCGTCGGAGATGAGGAGCAAGGGCCCGACGGGGGAGGGTTTTCGATGAAAGAAGATGCCGTTCGACATGGTTAGACTCCTGCTTGGCTCGTCCAAAGGTGAAGGGCGGCGTAGGCGCGGAATGGGCGCCAGCGTTCTGCCTCGGTGCGACAGACGCGTGCGGTAGCGCCGCCGAGCGCTTTGCGAAGAACGAGATCCCCTTCGGGGAATGCGTCCGACCAAGCGAGGGCGCGCATGGCGATGTAGTGAGCGGTCCACGGTCCGATGCCGGGTAGCTCCACCAGCTTCGCCACCGTGTGCTCGATGACTGCCGCCGGCGCGTCCACATCGGCGTCCTCCAAGGAGAGCCTTCGCTCGACGATAGCCGACATCAGATGCCCGAGCGCGCCCGCACGCGCCCGCGTGAGGGGGATGGCCACACGGGACGCCAGGGGCGAGCAGGCGAGTTGCGCCGGCGTCGGCCACAATCGATCGAGTGAATCGAACGGTGTTTCGATGCGGTCACCGAAAGCGCGCGCGAGACGGCCGGCCAAGGTGCGCGCCGCGGCGACGGTCACTTGCTGCCCGAGGATCGCGCGCGCGGCGAGCTCCGAGGCATCGAACGCGCGGGGGACGCGCAGACCGGGTCGACGCTTCACGAGCCCCGCCAAACGCGGATCTTCGCTCAGGCGTGCGCCGATGCGCGCGGGGTCGGCATCGAGATCGAACAGCCGCCGCACGCGGCCGACGATGGCCGACGGCGCCGCGTGCAACGACGGCGAAACCTCGAGAACGAGCGAATGGCGGAGCTTGCCGGGCGAGACGCGAATCCAACCGGTGTGATCGCCCGCGCGGACCGTGCGCTGGTACGCGCCGTCTTCGACCTGTTCGACACCTGGGACCGCGCGCAGGCGCAGAAAATCGCGGATCGCCTCCCAGTCCAAGGGCGGACGATAAGGGAGCTTGAAACGGCCGAGATCGCCAAGGAGCTGCACACGCATGACCTAGCGCATCCCCTCGGCCCAAACTGGCCGTTTTCGGACAAGGAAGTGCCCGCCCTGGGGCTGCGGAAGCAGGAATCATGAGCCGTCGAAGCCGCCCTGCTCGACTAGCCGTCCGATCGTCAGGTGACGATTCATTTGGAAATGACATCACCCAAGGCCCGGAATCCATCAAGAACGTGACCCTTCTTCGCGACGCGATCACCGCCACCTCTGCCCTGACATTCGTCGTGCTGCTCTCCTGTTCGAGCGCGGAAAACGTGCTCGACTCCCCGGACGACGGAGGCCGCGCTGCGGATTCCAGCGGATCGACAGGTACGGGCGCGACCGGCGCAAGGGGTGGGAGCTCGGGCGCCGGAGGCAGCGCATCGGGCATGGGCGGTGGGGGAAGCGGAAACGGCGGAGCCGGGACAGGTGGTTCCGCCGGCCGTGGAGGCGCGTCGGGGTCGGCCGGATCGTCGGCGACGGGCGGATCAGCGGGCACGTCGGACGCTAGCTCGGGAGGGAGTCGTCCAGAGGGGGGAGTCGGGGGGAGCGACGCCAATCCAGATGCCGGCACGAGCGACGGCCGAGACAGCGACGGCGGCGGCAGCGATGGGGCGGCCGGAGGCGGCGACAGTGCCTCCGACGTTCGCAGCGACGGCGGCGGCAGCGACGGCGGCGGCAGCGACGGCGGCCAACCGTCCGTCTGCGCCTTTGCCAGCGGTCTCAACGTCGCCTGGGTCAGGTTCGCCAACGACATACCGAGCCCGGACATCAGCACGTTCAACGCGATCTTTCAGAACACCTACAATGCCGGCGGGCGTGCGATCCGCTGGTGGTTCCACACCAACGGCGCTGTCACGCCGGGGTACGACGCGAGTGGCAATGCCCTGCCGATCCCACCGAGCCACATCGACGGCGTGAAGAGCATCCTGAATGCGGCGAATGCGAACAAGGTGAAGCTCATCATCAGTCTGTGGTCATTCGACATGTTGCAGGCCAATGCTGGCGCCGCGCACACCAACAATTCTCTCTTGCTGGAGGACGACAGCCACCGCCAAGCGTATATCGACAACTACCTCACTCCGCTCGTCAACGGCGTGAAGGGTACGCCGGGGCTCTATGCGTGGGAGATCTTCAACGAGCCAGAGGGCATGGGGCCGAACGGCTGGGCGACGTACCGCACCACCCTACCTTTTATTCAGAAAACGGTGAACTGGCTCGCCGCCGCCATTCGCGCCGCCGATCCGACGGCACTCGTCACCAACAGCGCAGTTACGTTCGACTATTGCTCGAACATTGCGGGCAAGACCAACTACTACTCGGACAGCGCCCTTCGCACCGTCGGCGGAAAACAGAACGGAACGCTCGATTTCTATCAGGTGCACTACTACGCCGTGAACGGCACCTCGAACTCCGCTTTCCTGCATCCCGCGTCCTACTGGGCGCTCGACAAGAAGCTCGTGATGGGCGAGTTTGCAACGATCGACACCGACGGCGTTCAAGCGTCGTCGATTTACACGTATCTCTACGACAATGGTTATGCCGGTGCGTGGGCATGGGCTTACAACTCCGACTGGCCTTGGCCCTCGATGCAGGCGCCGATGCAAAGCCTGTACGATGCCCACCCGAATGAGGTGGGCGGCTGCCCCTGACCCGTGGAGCGACGCGCGAAAGTTCCCCTTGGTGTGGCCGCTCTAACCCTGGGGGTCGCCCTGGCCGCGGGCGTTCGGCTTTGGCCAAGAGAAGAGCGTTTACCAACGGTGCTCGTATCCCAGGCAGGAGGCCAGAGCTCTCCGCTTGGAACGTCGCCCGATGATCCCATGCCCGGCGCGCCCCTCGCGATCACCTCGGCGGTCTTCACCGAGGAGGCCGACCTGATGGCACGACTGCGGGGAGTCAAGGACCGCGATCCAGCGCAAGCCGTCAGGTTGGCGCGGGAAGGAAATCAGCGCTTCGCCGACTCCGGAAACGCGCCCGAACGCGCGTCGATTCTGATTCACGCGCTGGCGGATCGCGGCGCTTCTTCGGAGGCTCGAGCGGAGGCGGAGCAAATGGTGAACCGTTACCCCGACTCGGATTGGGTGCGGGAGATCGAGCGCTTCACCGGCGCACATCGCCATCGAAGCGTTCGCGTCAACGACGCTGGCCGGCTCGAATTCTACTGAATCTGGCGTGCAGACTCCTCGATGGAGCGATTGACCGCTTCCGGGGCCTCACCCGCCCCTGGCGCGCCGCTCCATCGAGACCAGCCGATCGTTGATCCGCGCGAGCGCGAGACCGTCGATGGTTTTGGGATCGCGAACGTCCGCTACGCATCGGCGGCAGAACGGTGCCTCGCGCAGCGCTTGCAACCAGGGCAAAGGAGCAAGGCCACGCGTCTCGAGCGCGTGCACGAACTTGAGCGTACGGAACGCGTCGAACCAGATCGCCATGTGTTGACGGAACGTGGCGCCGCTCTTCGAGTGGCGGCGCGCTGCTGCCAGCGCGGCCTCGGTAACGGGGTGTGACGCCATTTCCACGAGGAGCGCCGGATCGAGACCGGCTTTCCCGCACCGCGCGACCAGTCGTTTGGAAAGCGCGCTCGGCGCGGAAAGATGCGTGAGATCGGAGAGGGCGGCGAGCCAGACGCCGAGCTTGGCGAAAATGCGCGGGTGGTAGAGCGTGAAATGCTCTCGGCGTGCGATGCGTTCCACCGCCGGCCCCGTGCCGAAGGGCACACGCCGCGAAACGCGCCCGCTCAAGCAAATGGGTGCCCCGCTGAGGGAGACGACGGCGCCGATCTTGGCGAGCTTGCCGAGGAGGTAGAAGTCTTCGGCCGCCGTGCGTCGCGGCACGCCGCGCACTTTCGCGTACGCCATCGCGTCGACGGCCAGCGTGCTGCCGATGGTATGATGCGCATAGGGCGAGCCGGCCGACGCCAGGCCGAGCACGTAGTAGCGCAGCGAAATTTCGTAGAGTTGAACGGCGCGCGCGAGTGCAACATCCTCTTCGCCGCCATGGGTAAAGGGGTAGACGATGGCAGCTGCGTCCGGCGCGCCCACCGCCTGTGCCCGCTCGAAGTAATCGTGAGGCAAGATCACGTCGGCATCGGTGGAGTGAAGCCAGCGCGACGTCAGGTGGCGGGAGCGGTGCAAGCGCAACGCGATATCGAAGCCGATCTTGCGCGCCCATCCAACGCCTTGTCCGCTTGGCAAGAGGTGGGCGGGACTCGCGCGGTCGATATGGAGAAGGCGCCCGGCGCGGAAGCGGAAGAGGCGAGCCGGCGCCGGTGCATCGAGGTACGCAGCTTCTTCCTGACCGTACGCGTCGCGAAGTCGCCCGAGGACTTCGGCGTTGCGTTCGTGCACCCAGGCCGGAGCCTCGGGCGCCGCGTTGACGACGAGGACGAGCAGGACCTCCCCTAGGGGCCCCTTCGGTACCGACTGCAAAGCCCGCATGAGGTCGTCACCCTCGTCGTAAGCCGGTAGGACGAGCGCGTGCCCGAAGGTCCCCGTCAGCCGATCGGCAATTCGGGCTTCCGGCTCCGCGTAACGCTCGAGGTACTGCTCTTGCGCCTTGCCGATGGCGCCCTTGGCCCGCGTCCGGGATAACGCCAGATCCGCCATGGCTAATGCAGCGCCGGGCGAAGCGGCAAGGCACGCATGATCTCCGCTTCTTTCGCACGCAGCTCGACCAAGCGCGCCTCGACTTCCTGCGCATCGTAGTAGATCTTGGCTAGCCGCACGAAGAGTCCGGCGTGGCGCGCTTCGCTGCGCGCGAAGTCCGCGTAGAGGGCCGCGAGGTCCGGCTCGAGCGCCGCGGCGAGCAGGTGAAAGCGCTCGCACCCGCGGGCCTCGATGACGCCTGCCATGAGCAAGCGATCGAGCAGATACACCTCCGGCGCCCGCCGCACGAGACCCAAGAGCTCCCGTACGTAGCGATCCTTGCTGTCGTCGCCGAGCCGTCCGCCGCGCGCCACGATGCAGGCGTAGACTTTGCGGAAGTGGTGGAGCTCTTCACACGCCAGATCGACCATCTCGGTGACGAGCGCTTCTTTGTCGCGATAGTGAGAGGCCAGCGTCATCGCCGTGGCCGAGGCCTTGCGCTCGCAGGCGGCATGGTCGCGCAAGAAAGCGTCGAAATCGTCCCGTACCGCGTCGACCCACGCGGCGGGCGTGGGAGCGAGCACGGTCGGTCGGTCGATCGAAACGGACTGTCCTTCGCGCGGCATCGCTCGTCAAAATTCGGCCACCCGAGCGCGGCGTCAATAGCGTCGTTGCGCGAGCGTCGTTGCGCGTCCCGCGCTGGACGCACAAGTCGCACCTTCTGCCACGCCGTCCAAACCTTCCACCGGTGGCGTCACGCCGTTCATCTTCGTCGAGGCGCCGTGGTAAAGTGTGCTCTCGGCTGGGGCTTTGCGCGTGGCGCGCCGCTATTTTCAGGGAGCCTACTCATGACCAACAGTGCAGGTTCCGTGCTGCTTCTCGGCCTTGTCTTGTTTCCGTTCTTCGGCGGCGCGTCGTGCAGCTCGGACACGGTGGGCGGCAGAAACGACGCGGGCACCAGCGGATCGTCGGGTCAAGGGGGTTCGGGCGGCGCCACCGGTGGAAGCGGCGGCACGTCGGGCGGCGCGGGCGGGTCAGGTGCGACGGGCGGCGCGGGAGCCACCGGCGGCACGGGTGCAACGGGCGGTTCGGCCGGCACGGGCGGTTCGGGTGCAAGTGGAGGTACGGCCGGCACGGGCGGCGCGACGGGCGGCGCGGGCGGAGCCAGCGGCGGCACCGCCGGTACGGGTGGAGCGACGGGGGGCACGTCGGGCACTGCGGGCGCGGCGGGCGCCGGCAAAGACAGCGGCGCGAGTGGCGCGGCGGGCAGTGCAGGAGCTCCGCCCGGCGGAGGACCGATGCTTGGCGGTTGTCCCATTTTCCCCGCCGACAACGCTTGGAATCGCGACGTTTCGGCCGACCCCCTCGATCCCGATTCCAACGCCATCATTGCCAACATCAATGCCAATGGCGCCAAGGTGGTGCACCCCGACTTCGGGGAGACGCTCGAATACGGCATTCCCTACGTGGTCGTCCCGCAGAACCAGGCGGGTGTCCCCATGATGTTCGACTATGCGGGCGAGAGCGATCCCGGCCCTTACCCCATTCCTGCCAATGCACCGATCGAAGGCGGGTCCGGCGCCTCGGGCGATCGGCATGTTCTCGTCGTGCAGCAAGGGACCTGCTTGCTCTACGAGACCTGGTCCTCGACGTACGTGGGGCCCGGTTGGAAGTGCGGATCGGGCGCGAAGTTCGATCTCCGTTCCAACGCCATCCGCCACGAATGCTGGACGTCGGCGGACGCGGCAGGATTGCCGGTCCTGGCGGGCCTCGTTCGTTACGAAGAAGCGGTGACGGCAGGTGTCATCGCGCACGCTCTTCGTTTTACGGTGTCGCAGACGCGCGCAGCGTACATGCACCCGGCCACGCACTATGCGAGCTCGCACACCGACGCGCCGTACCCCCCCATGGGAATGCGCGTGCGCATGAAAGCGTCGTACGACGCTTCGCGTTTCACGGGCGCGTCGCTCGTCATCGCCACGGCGCTCAAGAAGTACGGCATGATCCTCGCCGACAACGGCAGCAATTGGTATATCAGCGGAACTTCGAACGCGAGCTTCGATGACGACAATCTCAATCAGTTGAAATCGTTGCCGGGCGACGCCTTCGAGGTGGTCAAAATGGACCGCCTCTACACCGCCGCCGATTGTCCCTGAACCAGCGTCCCTTCACGCTTCGCGGAAGAACTCGACGTTGACGTGCCGGCGCGCGACGAGGAGCATTCCTATGCCCGAAAGTCCCACCAGTGCCGCATAAAAGAGGAACGAGGCGGCCCCCGTGAAAACGTTCAGCCCCGCCACGATGATGACCAGCAGGTTGCCGATTGAATTGGCGAGGTAGAAAAAGCTCATGATGGTCCCCTTCATTTTCCGCGGGGCCTGCGCGTAAGCGAACTCGAGCCCGGTCACCGACACGAGCACTTCCCCCAGCGTGAGCAGCACGTACGGCGCGAACTGCCACAAGACCGACAGCTTGATCCCGTTGTCGAGGTAATGCTGGATGGCAGCTACGCAGACGAACGCGAGTCCAGACACGAACATGCCAAGGGGCATGCGGCGCAGCGGCGTCAGCGCCCACCGCGTCTTGGCCAGCGCCGGATAGAGCAAACCCGTCGTCAGCGGCAGGAGCATCATCATCAAGAGAGGGTTGACGATCTGCAATTGCGACGGTTCGAAGGTGACGGGGCCAACCTCGAGCACCATCGTCTTGGCTTGCAGCACCCAGGCCGATGCTTTCTGATCGAAGAGCATCCAGAAGAAGGGGATGAAAGCAAAGATCTTGAGAACGCCCACCACTGCTTTGGCGCCTTCGATCGCTTCCGGGGGATGGACACCGCGCGCGCGGTCGAGCCACGCGCCCTCCGGGCCGGCCGGGCTCGGTGCCACCCACGCGGAGCGCACGACACGGAGGAAGGAATGCGGGTCATGCGGCGCCGGTGGGATCTCGTAATAATGCTTGCGCCCCAGCCAGAAGACGACCGTCGCCGTCAGCATGAGTACCCCCGGCACGCCAAACGCTACCGAAGGACCGTAGTAGCGCAGCAGCTTGGGGATGAAGAGCGACGCCGTGAACGATCCGATGTTCACCGACCAGTAGTAGGCGGCGAAGATCTTGGGGAGGAGAGATTTTTGCGATGCCGTGAACTGATCGCCCACGAAGGCCGCCACGCACGGCTTGATGCCACCGGAGCCGATGGCGACGAGCGCGAGACCCAGATAAAAGCCCTTCGGCTCGTCGTCGAAGATCGCCAGCAAGGCGTGCCCGGCCGAGTACACGAGAGATAGCCACAGGATGGTGCGGTACTTGCCCCAGTGGCGATCGGCGAGGTACCCGCCGAAGAGCGGCGTGAAGTACACCGCCATGGCAAAGAGGTGAAAGATCTCTTTGGCGTGCGGTGCCCGCTCGGCCAGCGGCGACGAGAGGAGCAAGTAGTCGACCAAGAAGGCGGTCAGGATGTTGCGCATCCCGTAGAAGCTGAAGCGCTCGCAAGCTTCGTTGCCGATGATGTACTTGACTTGAGCCGGCCAGCGCAGCGTCTCCTTCGCGGGGGATACGGCTTGCATCCTCACGTCCGTACCCCGAAACTTCGCTGCATGCATCTCTCACTGCATGGCAAGGTCGCCCTCATCACCGGAGGATCGCGCGGCATCGGAGCCGCCGCGGTGGCGATGTTCGTCGGCGCTGGCGCGCGGGTCGTCTTCAATTATCGCAGCGCAGAAGGGCAGGCGAACGCGATCGTCGAGAAGCTCGGCGCCTCGAGTTGCGCCGCCATTCGCTGCGACCTCGCCGGCACCCAGACGGCGCGCGAGCTCGTGGACGCCGCGGTGGCGCGGTTCGGCCGCCTCGACGCGCTGGTGGTCAACCACGGCGTATGGCCGCCCGCGGATGTGCCCATCGATCGCATGACCGACGAGCAGTGGCGCGACACCTTGACCATCAACCTCGACAGCGTCTTCGCTCTCGTCAAATACGCCGTGGCTCAGATGAAGAAGCAGTCCCTCGCGGGCGGCGCGCGCGGCCACATCGTGCTCGTCGGATCGACGGCGGGCCAGCGCGGCGAGGCTTTTCACTGCGACTACGCCGCCACCAAGGGGGCCATCATCAGCATGACCAAGGGTCTCTCGACCGAGCTTGCTGCGGACGGCATTTACGTCAATTGCGTCGCGCCGGGCTGGGTGGAAACGGACATGACCGCCTCCGCCCTGGGCGACACATCGACCCGCCATGCGATTTTGAGCAAAATTCCGCTCGGGCGCGCCGCCAAGCCGGACGAGATAGCGGCCCCCATCCTCTTTCTATGCACCCCCCACGCCGGGTTCATCACTGGCGAGATTTTCAACGTCAACGGCGGCGCGGTATTGGTCGGTTGATCGCGATCGGTTGCGCGCGAAACGAAAACCGAGTTAGTTTTGCGACCGAAGCATGGATTCACCGCCATTCGACGATTCAACTCGCCGCGTCATGGGCGGCATCGCCTGGAACGAATTCTGCGATGCGCTCAAAGCCGCGGGAAACGTCATCACGAGCGACATCTCGCCGAACGACCCTTTTCAGCGCGCGGAGGGTTACCGGTACCTCACGCGCCTCTTGCGGGCGGCGCTGGAGACCTTCGTGGAAGACGCCGACCCGACGGCCCCCGAACTCTTACGCACCTGTCACGAGACCATCAAGATGGGGGCGGACAATCCCGACAACTATTATCAAAATGCTCCCATCAACGGTAAATACGAATACCGTCTCGTCGGAAAGCGCGGCACCGTCCACTACCTGGGATTCGGCACTCAGGAAGGTAACTACGGCGCCAGTGGGAGCCTCGATACGAGCGGTTATCTCGATGACTCCCAGCTCGTCGTCGCGGCCGATGGCTCGCTCGAGATCGCGGTAAGCTGCGAGAAGAAGCCGGGCAACTGGCTGCCCATGACCGCCAGGAGCCGCACACTCGTCGTTCGGCAGACGTTCCTCGATCGCAGCCAGGAAAAGCCCGCCGAGCTCAAGATCGAGCGGGTGGGCGGGCGGCACGCCCCTCGCCCCCTCACCGCGCAGGCCATCGACCGCGGCCTCCTCGCGTCGGCGAAGTTCGTCGACGGCTGTGCCCGGCTTTTCAATCAGTGGGCGAACGGCTTCAAAAGCCATATGAACGAGCTTCCCCTCTTCGACCCCAAGGTGGCGACGGCGGCCGGCGGTGTGCCCCACATCGCCTACTACCACGGCTATTGGCGGCTTCAGCCTGACGAAGCGCTCGTCATCGAGGTGACCCCGCCCCTTTGCGACTATTGGAACTTCCAACTCAATAACCACTGGATGGAGTCGCTCGACTATCGGTATCACCCGATCTCGATCAACCGTCATTCGGCCAAGCTCGGCCCGGACGGCTCCGTTCGCGTCGTGGTGGCGCATCGCGACCCGGGCGCCCCCAATTGGATCGACACCGCTGGTCACACCGAAGGCACCATGTGTTGGCGGTGGGTGCGTGCCACCGAGCATCCGCAGCCGATGACGCGTGTCGTCAAAGTCGAGCAATTATGACGCGCCTCTTGCAGGGGCGCGCTTGTCTCGTGTCCGGCGTCGGCGCCGGCACTGGACGCGCGGTCGCGCTTGCTTTCGCGCGCGAGGGCGCGGATCTGGTCCTCTCCTGTCGCACGGAGCGCGTGGCGCAGGAGATCGCCAAGGAGGTCGAGGATGCGGGCGCGCGCGCCGTGCCGGTCGTCGCCGACATCACCCAAGCGGAGGATCGCGCGAGGCTCGTGGCCGCGGCGGCGAATGCCTACGGCGGCATCGACGTGCTCGTCAACAATGCCTTCGCCACTGGCCGAGCGGGTCCGATCGAGTCGATCGACATCGCCAAGACGTGGCGCACGCCGTTCGAGGTCAACGTCTTCGGTACGTTGCTCATGGCGCAAGCTGTCATTCCCTCCATGAAAGAGCGCGGCGGCGGTTCGATCGTCATGATCGGCACCATGGCGGCACGCCGCCCCGAGGCCGGTCTCGCTGGCTACGGCGCGTCGAAAGCAGCGCTTCTTTCGGCGACACGATCGTTCGCCAGCGAGCTCGGTCGCTACAAGATCAGAGTCAACTGCGTCGTCCCCGGCGCCATCGACGGCGCCCATCTCCGCGTTTACTTCAAGAACGAAGCGACGCGTCTCGGTCAGACCGAGGCCGACGTGTACCAGCGCTTTGCTTCCCGGGGGGCCCTCGATCACATCGCCACATCGGACGAGGTTGCCGCTGCGGTGCTCTTTTTCGCGAGTGGAATGTCCTCCGCGATTACGGGGCAGTCGCTCGACGTCAACTGCGGCGAATGGTTCGACTAAGCCAGTCAGGAGCGCACCATGCCAGGTTCCAAGCTCGAAATGGACGATCTCTCCGAGTCCGCACTTCTCGACGAGGCCCGGTCCAAGACCGGTCTCACCGATTTCGGCAGTGACGACTTTCGCGAGGGCCTCCGCGCTCTACTCGAAATGTACGACACCACCGCCCGGCTCAGCGCGCAGGGCCGCAAAGTCACCCGCCGGCGTATCCTCGAGCTCCTGAACAACCGACTCTTCATTCAAGAAACGTTCAAAAGGCATCCCGAAATCAAGGCGCGCCCCATTCGGCGACCGATGTACCTGACCGGTCTGCCGCGCACGGGCACTTCGGCACTCTTCAACTTGCTCGCCATCGACGAAGCGAGTCGCCCTCTTCTCTATTGGGAAGGGTGTTATCCGTATCCGCCCCCCGGAAGTGTCGCTCGTGGCGAGCCCGATCCGCGCCTCGTTGCTCTGCGGGAATCGATCCATCACCTGCGCCAGAAAGACCCGGAGTTCGCCAAGGTGCACGAGGTGAGCGCGGACGGTCCGGAGGAATGCGTGCAGCTCCTTGCCCATACCTTGAGCGGCGTGCAGCTCGGCGTGGAGCCGCTCATCTCTCCTTATCGAGAGTGGTTCGAAAAACAAGATTTGCGCGCCCCCTATGCCTACTACGCCGATCTCTTGCGCATGCTCGATTGGCAAAGGCCCGGTGAGCGATGGCTCCTGAAATCGCCCGCGCACCTCTGGGCGCTCGACGTGCTGGTGGGCATGTTTCCCGACGCCTGCATCATCCAAACCCACCGCGACCCGGCGCGGATCATCGGTTCGTATTGCAGCATGGTCGCGATGCTCATGCGCGGCCGCGAAGGCGTCGATCCTCGCCAGCTCGGACCCGCCGTTCTCGAGTACCTGGCACGTTCCGTGGAGCGGGGCATGGCGGCGCGTGACGAGCTAGGGCCAGCGCGGTTCATCGACGTCAGCTATCGCCAATTCGTGAAGGATCCCATCGGTACGGCCGAGCAGATCTACGCTGCTTTTCAGCTGGAGCTCGCGCCGCGCACCGTGGATGCCATGCGCAAACACGTGGCCGATCATCCGCAAAACAAACACGGCGCGCATACGTACACGCTGGCCGACTATGGGCTTACGGCGGAGATGGTGTCCGCGCGACTGGCTCGTTACATCGAGCGCTTCGCTCTCGGCCGGGGCGATGAAAAGGGTGCCGCTTGACAAGTCGAGGCCCGCGAGGCTACGCGTTTGATATATCGATGAACGGTAAGCTGCTTTTTCGCCGATCCGCGTCGATGGTGCTGGCAAGCTCCTTTCTCACCATCGCCGCCTGCAGCGTCGAACTGGGCGGCCTCTTCGACGGTAGAGGCGACGGCGACACAGCGCAGCGCGACGCGGGGCCCGACGCCGATGCGACAGCCGATCGGGCGTCGGACACCCGATCGGACGCTTCGATCGACAGCGCGCCTGCCGACGACACCTCCCGCGATGGCCCGCCCAACGACGGCGATGGAGGCGACGCCACGCGCGACGTGAGTCTCGACCTGGACGCCAGACGCGAAGCCAGTCTCGACGCGGACGCTGCCAGCGACGCCAGTCTCGATGGTGACGCCAGGCGTGACGCCAACCTCGACGACGACCGCGCCGGCGACGTCGCCGGAGACATGGCGATCGAGACCGTGCAAGATGTAACGTCGGAAGACACGGCCGCCGAACCGAGCCTCGATGTTGCGATGGAACCGACCATCGACGTCGTAGCGGATGGGCCCCTCGACACGGTCGGGGATGGCCCCGATGCACCGCCCGGCACGTGCGGCGGCGGTTGCAACACCTTCGACGACATCGGTCAGACCATCACCAGGACGGTGGATCAGGGGCCAGTGCCGCCAATGACCGGCGGCACCATTCTCGACGGTACGTACGTGGCCACCAGCATCGTTCAGTACAACGGGGATTCCACGGCCTTCTCCCTTTCGGAGACATCGATCATCTCTGGAAATATCGACGCGTGGATCGCTTCGACCAACGGACAAGCGCCAGTGCGGTACACGACGACGTTCACGACGTCGAACAACCAGATGGCGTTTGTCTTCTGCTGCCCGGTGCCGGGAAACTTGACCATCACGTACACGACCGACGGAGCCACCATTAGCAACGTGGATCCGGCCAATCCCAATCGGGTCATCACTTACACGCGACAGTAATTCCCTCGGTTGGGGGCGTAGCCCCTTGGGGCCCGTCTTCGTTCGATCGACGAACATCGTCGAGTCGAGGCACGCCGAGCCGGGAGAAAGGCGCTGCAAAACGCAGTGACCTATCGACCTTATCGATGGGCAGTATCGACGCGACTACGTGCGAGGCGCGGTGTCGCGTTCGCGCGCGGTCACGGCTGGACCACATCGGCGAAGGAGGGACGATGCGGACCGCTTCTTGCGAACGTCTGCGACAGGAATCACCCAAGGGAGCGAATCTCATATGAAGACGACCTGGCATAGTGCGCTATTCCTGCTCTTATCCCAGGCGTTGCCCGCTTGCGGACAGGATTTTGACCACGCCAACGATGCTGGGACTGGCTCGGCGGGAGCTGTCGGTACGGGAACGGGAAGTCAAGGAGGCGCCGGTAGTCAAGATGCCAGCGGCGCTGGCGGCACCGGCGGCTCGAGTGCAACCGGTGGTGCGGGCGGCGCGGCGGGTTCCGCGCCCGATTCGGCGGCAGCCGACGTTGCTCAGCCCCATGCAGACGCCGGCTTGGCTGACGGCATGCCGCGCGACGCCCCGAGCGACGCACGGGATGCGGACGTCGACGCGCTCCGCGACATGGGAAGCTCCGATGCGGGAAGACCCGACACGGGGATCGTCGATATCGGAAGTGTCGATAATGCAATCTTTGACATCGTCGCGCCCGATCTTGCGACGCCAGACGCCGCCTGTCGTCAGGCGCCGGTGGTTCTGGGCGCCGCGGACAACTTCGTGGTGCTGGCTGGATCCACGGTGACCAACGAGGGGCTCACCTTGTTGACCGGCGACTTGGGCGTCAGCCCAGGAACGGCGGTGACCGGGTTTCCACCGGGAACGATGGTCGGAACGCAGCACGCTGGTGATACCGCCGCTGCCCAAGGCGAGGCCGACTTGACCACGGCCTACAACGACGCCGCCGGGCGAACGCTGTGCCCCATCACGATCGCGGGAAACCTCGGGGGGCAGACATTGACCCCTGGCCTCTACCGCTCGACCTCGTCACTCGAAATCTCGTCGGGGGATCTCACCCTCGACGCCCGAGGCGATGCGAGCGCCGTCTTCATCTTTCAGATGGCGTCCACGTTGATGACGACATCGGGGCGTCAGGTCTTTTTGATCGGGAGCGCCAAGTCTGCCCATGTCTTTTGGCAAGTCGGAACCTCCGCCACCCTGGGATCGACATCGGCTTTCCAGGGAACGATCATGGCCGATCAGGCCATCACGCTGACGACCGGTGCCACGCTCAACGGCCGAGCATTGGCCCGCGTCGCCGCGGTAGCCTTGGACTCCAATACGATCGTGAAGCCGACGCCTTGACGACGCTCGGATGTCGACAATCGTGTCGACGGACTTAGGCCCGGGCGATTCTGCGCTCGAGACGGAGTGGCAGATCCCTGACGGCGCCACGGGCCGCAACGAATCTGAGGCACCCTGCGGGATGTCCAATCGATCTCAATCATCGTAGCCATGAACGGCAGTGATGACATCGAATGAGCAGTCTGCTGCTATCGGTTTTCGTGCGCGATCGCAGTGCGGCGCGCTCGACGCGATGGTGCTAAGGATCGCTCGCCCCTAATTCTCAGCCGGGTGTTGCCACTACCACTACTCGAGGAAGCGAATCGCCAGCGGCGAATCTGCCCACCGCGCACGAGCCACGGTGACGACGATTCCACGACTCGTGAGTTGATCGAAGACATTTCTCTCAGAGGTGCACGCCGACGGGTTCGCCAACTTGCTTGGAAAAGGCGCCGCCCCAGGCTCAGCTCCGCGCGTTAGTGCTTCGGAACGCGCAGAAACCAAGGTAAGCGCAGCATGCTGGAATTGGCTAAACTTAGTGGAAAGGGCAAGGCGATCATCCTGGCCGTCGATCGCGACCCGCACATTCTCGAGCTCGAGGCGCACTTCCTGCATCAAGCCGGTTACTCCGTCGGGTTTGAGAAGGACGGTAACGGTGCTCTGGAGCAAGCTCGGAAGGTCATGCCCGATATCATCATCACGGAGATCCTCGTCCCCACCATGGACGGACTGGCCCTCTGCCGCCAGCTCAAGGCGGATCCCCGGACGCGCGATATCGCCATTCTCGTCTTCAGCATCCTGGCCGCGGGCGACCGGGCACGCGAAGCGGGAGCCGACGCCTTTCTCTTGAAGCCCCTCGCTGAACACAAATTGGTCGGCACGGTGCAGCAGCTCCTCGAAGCGAGAAGCGCGCGAATCGAGAAGCGCACCCACAAGGAGAACGCCCGATGATCGACGCAGCCAGGCGGTCCGCAGGACCGGCCTCGAATACAGCGGATTCTCCCATCAAGCGCCTCACCACCGGCAAGCGCGAGCTCGACGAGATCCTCGGCGGTGGAATTCCCGAGAACTCGATCAACGTCATCATGGGCGCGCCGGGATCGGGCAAGACGACCCTCGCCGAGGAATTCGTCTTTGCCAACGCGAACGACGTGAAGCGCCCCGTCCTCTACCTCACGACGCTCTCCGAGCCGCTCGACAAGGTGATCAGGTACCTGCAGCAATCCGGGTTTTTCGACTTGAGCAAAATGGGCGGCGCGGTTCAGTACGAGGCGCTCGGCTCCGAGCTGTCGGCGAATGGCATCGGCGCGCTGCTTCCCCGACTCAAGAGTGCGATCAAGACGATGTCGCCGAAGATCATCGTGATCGACTCATTCAAGGCCATCCACGATCTGGCGAAGTCGACGCAAGAGATGCGTCTCATGCTGCACGAAGTGGCCGGGCTTTTCGCGGCCTACAGCACGACCGTCTTTCTCGTCGGAGAATACCGGCACGAGGACATCGCGACGTACCCCGAGTTCGCGGTGGCGGATGGCATCATCGAGCTGGCCAGGAACGCATCGGGGGCGCGCGACGAGCGGTACCTGCGCGTATTCAAGCTCCGCGGCAGTTCCTACCGCCAAGGCTTTCACGCCTTCGAGATTACGAAAAACGGTCTGCAGGTGTACCCGCGCCTCGTCAGCCCGGTCGAGGCGGCGTCTTACAAGCGCGATGACAACCGCACGCCGTCGGGCGTGCCGGGGCTCGACGCCATGCTCAAGGGAGGCCTTTGGACGGGGAGCGCCACGCTCCTCGCCGGACCCACTGGCGCTGGAAAAACGACGATGGGCATTCAATTCATCCTCGAGGGCCTTCGCCGAGGCGAACGGTGCATGCTCGTCAATTTTCAGGAGAACCCGACGCAGCTCGGGCACCAGATGGATCTCATCGGCGGCGCGCTCGACGATGATGCCCGCCAACGGTTGGAGCTCCTCTATTACTCGTCGGTCGAGCTGTCCATCGACAAGATCGTGGTCAGTATCTTCAACGCACTTCGCCGGAGCTCGATTCGCCGCGTGGTCATCGACGCGCTCGGAGACCTGGCCGGTGCCGCCAGCGACTCCGCGCGAATGCACGACTATCTCTATGCGCTGGTGCAACATTTTGCCGTGATGGGCGTGAGCAGCCTGCTCACGCTGGAGACGGACCCACCCGTCCTCGCCAGCGCGGAAACCCACGGCCGGTTGAGCCATATGACAGACAACATCATCTTCCTCGAGATCCGCGAGAAAGAAAAGGTCGTCGGACGGACCCTGCGCATCGCGAAGGCCCGGGGCATCGCCCACGATCTTCAGTCGCGCGAGCTGCTGATTGATGACAGGGGACTGCGCGTCGTCGAGACGCGCAGGTGAAGACCGCCCTTCGTACCGAGAAGTCCAAGCTACAAAAAATCCGCAAGCTCACCGAGGTCAGCCGCGCGCTCACCTATGCGGCCTCGCTCGACGAGGTGTTCCACCTGACCGTCGACCGCGCCGCCGATCTGCTCGAGGCGCAGCAGTCGCTCCTCATGGTCGCCGAGAACGACGGTCTCCTGGCGCTGCGCTCGTCGTACGGCGTCGATGTCGCGCTGACCCAGGACTTTCGCCAGCCGTTCAACGAGAGCATGGTCGCGCGCCTGGCAGATCTGCTCCACGTCCCGCCGGAGCGATTCCTCGGGGTCCCGCTCGTCGTGGCGGGAGCGGTCAAGGGACTCTTGGTCGTGATTCGGTCGGCCACCTCGCCCGGCGCGGCGCAGGACGAATGGCTCCTGTCGGCGCTCGCTGATCAGGCCGCCGTCGCGCTGGAGAAGACGCGTCTCGGCGAGATTGCGGAGTTTCGCGAGCAGCTCATAGGAATCGTCGGCCACGACCTGCGCAATCCGCTGAGCACGATCCAGATGGCGGCCCACCTTCTGCTCCTTTGCGAGGGACTCGGCGAGAAGGAAACCGAGTTGACGAGGAAGATCGCGCGAGGCGCCTCGACTGCAACGCGGCTGATCGATCAATTGCTCGATCTGACCCGGAGCCGGCTCGGCGGCGGTATTCCCATCGAGCCCAGTCGCATCGACATGGGCGATGTCTGCCGCCAGGTCGTGGGCGAGTCCGAGCTGACGCATCCGGACCGGCCCCTGCGCGTCGATATTCGGGGCAACCTGACCGGCATGTGGGACCGCGATCGGATGTACCAGGTACTCGGCAATCTCATCTCCAACGCGGTCCACCACGGCGAGCCGCGATCACCGATCGATCTGCGGGCCGACGGGGAGGACGCCGAAGTCGTCATCGAGGTCGCCAATCGAGGCGAACCGATCCCACCGGAAACACTGCCGTTCATCTTCGATGCGTTCCGCAAGGGTCGGACCATTCGTTCCGGAACTCATGGCCTCGGACTCGGACTCTTCATCGTGCAGCAGATTGCGCGTGCCCACGGCGGCTCGATCGCCGCCACGTCGTCGGCCAGCAGTGGGACGACGTTTCGCGTTCGACTACCTCGCGGGACCGCCGCCACCCCGTAACGCATCGCGACGAGGAGCTGCCCTGCGCCCTCCCGTCAGCCGACGGCGTCGAACGCTGTCGGCAATCGGAGGTCAGCCACGATGCGTTGCTCGTCCAGGCGCCTGTCGAGGGAGAAGCCGTTTTTTGCGGCGATCTTTTGCATATCCACATTTTCCGGGAGAATGTCGGCCGAGACCCGTCCGAGCCTCTCTTCTTTGGCGAGCTGGACGATGACGCTGAGGAGCTCCGACCCGAGTCCCTGATGCTGCCATGGGTCGCCGACGACGAGCGCAAACTCGCCGCGGTTGCCGAGGGGGAACTTGCTCAGCCGCCCGACCGCGACAATGTCTCGTTCGCCTCTCTCGTTGGGGTCGACGAGCTCGGCGACGAGCGCGAGCTCTCGATCGTAGTCGCTGAAGCAGATGCGGATGAGTCTCGTGTGCGCGACGCGCTCCGAGTAGCCGAGGGCGTGAAAGTAACGCAGCCACACCGTTCGCTCCGAAAGCATCTTGTGAAACCGAATCATCGCCGGCTCGTCTTCGGGCCGGATCATGCGGATGAAGACCGGCGTGCCATCGCGCAGCTTCCAGGCCCGGCTATACTGAGTCGGATAGGGGCGTATTGCTGGACGGGGCAAGCTTGGCGGCGAAATGGCGCCGTCGTGGAGAACGATCCGCGCGTCGAGCGCGACGAGATCCGCCGGTGACGCCAAGAGAGGATTGATGTCGCACTCCGCGATCCACGATTGCTCCACGACGAGTTGACTGAATCGAACGAGGATGCGCTCGAGGGCAGCGAGATCGACCGGAGGCCGTCCGCGCACGCCCTGGAGCGCGCCATAGATCCGCGTCTCGCTCATGACCCGGCGCGCGAGCGCGCCGGTGAGGGGAGGGAGCGCGACCACGGTGTCCTTCAGCGTCTCCACCAGCTGTCCACCGTGGCCAAAGAGCACGACCGGCCCGAATTGCGGGTCGGGGCTGCTTCCGAGAATGAGCTCGTAACCATCGCGGCGAATCATGGGCTGCACCGTCACGCCCAGAAAATGTTCGGCGCCCATGGAAGACTCGACCGAGCTTCTGATCCTCTCGAATGCGCTTCGTACCATCGCTTCGTCGGTGAGGTCGATGGCCACGCCACCGACGTCGGATTTGTGGGTGATGGTGCGCGAGTAGACCTTGAGCACGACCGGATATTCGATCCGCTGCGCATGCCCCACGGCTTCCTCGGCACTGCGCGCCACGAGCGTGGGCACGGTCGGAATACCGTACGCCGCCAAGACCTGTTTGCTTTCGACTTCGTCGAGCAGGCGGCGCCCGCTCGCGCGGACGCGTTCGATGATCGCTTCCGCCTGCTGGCGATGGAGCGGTAGATCGTCGGAGGCGCTGGGGAGCGGCGTTTCATAGAGCTGCTCCAGGTTCAGCGCATAGCGCCACATATGCGAAAAAGCCTTGGCCGCGGCATCGGGATAGCCGAAGACGGGGATGCCGGCTTGGTTGAGAATGTCTTCCCCGGCGCGCACGAGCGATCCACCCATCCACGTGGCGAGAATCGGCTTCGAGCCGAGATTGGCAAACCTGCGGAGCTGCTCCGCGGTCTGGGTAGGTTCGGTCATGTCCTGCGGCGTCAGAATGACGAGCATCCCGTCGCTCTCCGGATTGCTCGCCGCGACTTCGATGGCCTTCGCGTACCGATCGGCCTTGGCGTCGCCCAGGATGTCGATCGGATTGTTGCGGCTCCAAGCCGGAGGCAGAACATCCCCGAGGGCCGCCATCGTCGACGGAGGCAGTTCGGCGAGCTTGGCGCCCCCCTCGATGAGCGCGTCGGTGGCAAGCACGCCCGGGCCGCCCGCGTTGGTGACGATGGTGAGCCGCGGTCCCTTGGGACGAGGCTGCTTGGAAAGCACTTCGGCCATGCCGAAGAGTTCGCCGATGGTATCCACCCGCAGAATTCCCACCCGTTTGAAGGCGGCATCGAGCACCACGTCGCGTCCGGCGAGCGTGCCAGTATGCGAAGCTGCCGCCTTGGCGGCCTCGTCGGTGCGCCCGGCCTTGATCACGATGATGGGCTTGCTGAGGGCCACCTCGCGCGCCGCCGAAATGAACGATCGCGCGTCACCGACGCCTTCCATGTAAATGAGAATGGCCTGTGTTCGCGGATCGTCCCCTAGATAGTCGATGAGATCGCCCCAGCTGACGTCGAGCATCGATCCCATCGACACGAAAGCACTGAATCCGACCTGGTTGGTGAAACTCCAATCCAGAATGGCGGTGCAGAGCGCACCGCTCTGACTGATGAACGCGATACGGCCCGGCCGCGCGATGCCGTGGGCAAAGGTGGCATTGAGACCGGTGATGGGGTTCATGACACCGAGGCAATTGGGACCGATGATGCGCATGAGTCCGCGCCGTGCTTGCTCGAGAATTTGCCTTTCGAGCTCCTCGCCGTTGGCTCCCATTTCCTTGAAACCTGCCGAAATGACGATGGCGTCCTTGACGCCCGCCTCCACGCATTCGCGAATCACACCCGGTACGGTGACGGCGGGCGTCACCACCACGGCAAGATCGACCTTGTCCGGTACGTCGCGGATGGTTGCATACGCCTTGATCCCGAGGACGCTGGGACGTTTCGGATTGACGGGATAGACCGTCCCTCCAAAAGGACTGCTCACTAGATTCCAGAGGACGGTGCGGCCGACGCTACTCGCCGTCTCCGTTGCACCGATGACGGCCACGGTACGGGGATGGAAAAGTCCGTGCAGAGGCCTTCTCCCGGCATGCAGAAAGTCGTGGGTGAGCTCGGTTTTCGTTCCGTCTCGCGTCGTGGCATTCATTTCCCCCTCCAGCGAGCGAAGCGGCCCCGCTTGTTCGGGAACCACCACCGCCGAAGATTCTTTCTACCTCGTTTGAAAGAATTCGCACACACTCAGGCGGTTACGCGAGCGACATCTGGAGCGTGCCGGCGCAGAAACCAGCGCCATGAGCGGCCTCGCTCTCAGATGCCTTTGCGCTGCACCGTCCAATTCGCGGTGTCGGTGCACACGGTGCAGCTCGGTCCATAGAACATGGGGCGGGCCGAGTCGTCGCACATGAGGAGCATGCGAAACCACGCCGTGGTCGGGGCGAGGTAGCCAGGGTTGCCACCCAGGGAGAACGTGACGTGGTTACCGCTGGCGAGCGTCCCCCAAAAAACCGGGACGTTGGTGGTCATGAAGACGGGGGCCTGGTTTTGTGCGGGAACCGCGATGGTGTCATTGAGCGCGGAGAGAAGCAGCATCATCCCCTTCTGCTGGGTGATCGATGCCTGATCGAAGCCGCCGAACCCCTGCTGGGTGTAAGGCATGACCGGCGCGGTGGCGAGGATGCGCGGGTCGCGACCGACCATGAGCGTTCCCCCGCCCCCCTGCGAGTGCCCTGAAACGCCGGCGCGGCCCAAGGCGACCTTGCCTTGGTAGATGCTGCCGGCGACGCCGTTCTGCTGCTCGACCCAGTCGAGACAAGCGGTCATTTCATTGCCCGTGCCGGCGCTGCCGGTATTGGCCGCGGCGATGATGAATCCATGGGTCGCCCAGTGCGACAGAATCCAGGTGTAGACGCCCACGATGCCACCGGTGCCATTGCCCCAGGCAATCACGGGATGCTTGACGCCATTTTCGCCCAGTGTCGTCGGCCGAAAAATGGTGCAATTGGGGCCGCCGGCCTCGGCGGGCGCTGCGGTGAACGGTCCCACCTTGCTGAAGTCGGTGACGGGAGGGAAATTTCCGACAGGGCAGGCTCCGGGCGGCTGATCGGAAGCGACGTCGGCCATCCCCGTTCCCCCGCGACCGCCATCGGGAACGCCGGAATCGGAAGAGGCACCGCCGGTCCCTGCGGCACCCGCGTCTTTCGCGCCGGAACCCGCGCTGCCCGCCGATCCGCTCGTTCCCGCCGATCCGCCCGTTCCCGCCGATCCGCTCGTTCCGCCGGTCGCAGCGCCCGCGGAACCTGCGGCGCCGCCCGTCGTCCCTCCGCTGGCTCCGCCCGATCCTCCGGTCGTCGAGCCGCCTGATCCACCGGTTGTAGAACCGGCGGCACCGCCGGACCCTCCTGTTGTGGAACCGCCGGACCCTCCCGACCCTCCGGTCGCCGAGCCGCCCGATCCACCGGTCGCGCCGGCGCCCGATCCACCTGTGCCGCCACTCCCTGCCTTCCCGCCGGCCCCCCCGTTGCCTCCTGGGTCGTCGTCTCCGGAACAGGAGAGGATCATCAGCGATAGCGCCAATACGGAATACCTACCCATGTTGCACCATCCAGGTTGCAGGCCGACCGTTGTGATGCTCCGCACATCGGTTCGGCGCCCGATGTGGAACATGTCCTAGTAGGAGTAGAACATGTTCCACATACTCGGTCAACGGCATGGCGGCCATTAGCGGTAATATTTCGATGGTGAAAAACGTCAGCCCCGTACGACGCACGCCACCGCTACACACTTCGGTGTGCCCAACGATCTTCAACCGACAACCGCAAGAGTCGCGGCGCCGGAGCGAGTGCCCGTTGCGTTCAGCGAACGACCTTGGCCTCGGGGTTGAGCGCGACGCCTTTGCGCCTGGGATCGACGAGAGGCTCGGGACGCGGTACCGGGCGCGTCACGAGTTGATCGCGTCCCGCGAACGTGCCGCCCTGCTGTTGGAGGGCGAAACGTTCACGATCGCGGCCGCGCACCTCTGCCTCGAGCTCGAGAATGCGCTCCGGGGCGAGCTCGAGACCCTCGAGCGCCGCCTTACCAAAGGCGATCGCGCTCTCGTACGTCTCGCGGATCTGGAAATGCGCTTCCTTCGCGAGAAGCTCGAGCGCGTGTACGCGGTCGAACGCCCGGGCGTAGACGCGCGCCAGCGGGAAGGCGGAGCGTGCGATCTCGACGATGTGCGTGGCTGTCTCCTTGCGATCGACGCAGATACAGATGAGGCGTGCTTGGCCGGCGCCCGCGGCGCGCAGAACGTCGAGACGAGCCCCGTCGCCGAAATAGACCTTGAAGCCGAACCTCTCCGCCGCTTCGATCATTTCTAGATCGTTGTCGATAGCGGTCACCTCGACGCCTTCGGGAAGAAGCATCTGGCTCACGATCTGGCCGAAGCGACCAAAGCCAACGAGGAGCACCGACCCCTTCGCCCCGTCGAAGTCCTCTTCGCGCTGCCGGATCTCTTCGCGGATGAGCCGCGGGGCAAGGGCGACGAGCAGCGGTGTCACGGCCATGCTCAGCGTGACGAGGGCGACGAGAAGCGTCGCTTGCTCGGGCACCATGACTTCCGCGGAGACGGCGGTGGCGAAAAGGACGAATCCGAACTCGCCTCCTTGAGGGAGATGGAACGCCGTTCGCACGGCCGTCGCGTGGTCGCCTCCCTGAAGACGCAAGAGGCCGTACACGACGCCGACCTTGATCAGCGTCAACACCACCAGCGCTCCGAGGACCAGCTGCCAAAAACGGGCCACGCTTCCGAGATCGACCGACATGCCCACCGACACGAAGAAGAGCCCCAGCAAAAGGCCGCGGAACGGCTCGATGTCCGCCTCGAGCTCGTGCCGATAGCTCGACTCGGCGAGCATGATGCCCGCCAGAAACGCCCCGAGCGCCGAGGAAAGACCCACATACGTCATCAGTCCGGCGGCGGCGATCACGACGAGGAGCGCGGCCGCCGTCATGATCTCGCGCGCACCGGTGCTGGCCAGGATGCGGAAGAACGGATTCAAGAGGTAACGACCCACCAAGATGACGGTCGCGACCGCGCCCATCATCTTCAGCGCGGAGATCCACACCGGTATGCCGCCCTCCGCGCTTTTCGGCGACAGGATGGCGACCAGCGCAAGCAGCGGAACCACGGCGAGGTCCTGGAAGAGGAGGATGGCGAAGGCCTTCTGCCCGTGGGGCGACTGGACCTGCCCGCGCTCCTCGAGGAGCTGCATCACCAACGCCGTCGAAGACAGCGCCAGCCCGAGCCCCGCCACCAGCGAGGCCTGCCACGATCGGCCGACCACGACGAGCGGATAGATCATGGCAAGAAGTCCGGTCACGACGAGCTGCGCCGCGCCGAGACCAAAGATGTCCCGGCGCATCGCCCACAGGCGCGACATGTTCAGCTCGAGCCCGATCACGAAGAGGAAGAGGACGACGCCAAGCTCGGCCACGTGCATGATCGCTTCGGGATCGGTGAAGAAGCCGAGGCCGCGCGGTCCGATGACGACCCCTGCCGCGAGATAGCCGAGGATGGAGCCCAGTCGGAGCTTGCGAAAAAGGGGCACCGCGATGATGGCGGCGGCGAGGAAGATGGCTGCCTGTTGGAGCACGGACGGCGCATGCGGATCGGCCATGGCGAGGCAGGATCGCACGAACGCGTTCGGCGTTATGCCAATTTCACTCTTCCAGGGCAGAGAAAGAAAAGAGCGTCACCGGAGAGGCAACTCCGCCCAGCGCGCGGTAGAAATCGAGCGCGTGCGTGTCGTCATTGTCCGCCGGAACGAACACGTCATGGATTCCGACGGCAGCAGCGCCCTCGCGCAGCGCGGCCATCAACAGTCGACCTGCACCTTTTCGCCGCTGATCCTTGCGCACGGCGATGTCGTAGATGAAGACTTCCGAGGACTCCGCCCTCGTCATTGGCAACGTGTGCGCCGTGATGCCGCCCACGATCTCTTCGCCCACGAACGCGGCGATGGTAAAGAACTCTGTCCGGTTCAGAAGTCGATCGAGATAAGCATCGCTGAGCGGCTCGCAGTCTTCCTCGAACGCCTCGGCCATCACTGCGAACAGTTTTCTCGCGAGCTCGCGGTCGGCGGCGGTCAGCCTCTTCGTTCGCATCTCGATCATTGCCCGAGTGTACTCTGGCAAGGGAGCATCCTAGGCCTGACTTCGCCGCGTTCACCGAAGGCAGGCGATGAACGCGAACGACCGTCGAGCGTGGACGGACACGAGGACCTTACCCGTCCGCCAAGATCCCCTGTGACCAGAGGCGTGCCAGCGCCATGATCGTGTGTTGTGGATTGACGCCCAAATTCGTCGGAATCGCCGAGGCATCGGCGATGTGGAGCCCCTCGTATCCGTGCACCCTTCCGCGCCCGTCGCACACCGATCGCTCCGGATCTTTTCCCATCGTGCACCCGCCAAACAAGTGGGACAAAATCGAAATGTACGCCCGCGGATCGAGCGGCGCGTCTTTGAGCTTGCCGATCTCGTGGGGCAAGAGCTTGTACGGCATGCCGTAGATCGTCGGGAGAACCGCGCGCGCGCCGGCGGCGACGTGGGTCGCTGCCACCGTATAGAGCCCTTCGCGGAAGCGGAGCATGTCTTCGCGGTTCAGCGTGTAGTGCACCGCGGGCGCGCCGTTCCACGCGCTCTTCACTTCGCCGACGCTTTCGGCGCGGCAAGCTTGGACCCACATGGCGAGGTGCCGAAACTCGGTGAGGCGATCCATGAGCGCATGCCCCGTTCCGGCCACGCGACCGGCGATCATATCGAGAGGCAAGCTGAGCGTTTCGAGCTTGAAACCTGGCTTTTCTCGATGGGCAACGGATGCCCAACCTTGGGTGGCCCCGGTATTCATATCCACCGGTTCGTCATAAGAGCCGAAGACGGGGGCGCCAGGATGGGCGCGGAATCCTTGGCCGAGGGCGCGGTTCTTTACCCCCGATCGTGCGAGGATGAGCGGGGAGCGGGTGACCGAACCTGCGACGAGCACGCCCTTCCTGGCGCGCACCATGAACTCGGCGCCGGCCTTCTTCGTTTGTGGATGGCGAAACTTGCCGACCACGCCAACCGCCCGGCGGCCTTCGAATAGGATGCGCGTGACCGGAGCGCACGACACGACGGAACCGCCACGGGTCAGCACTTCGGGGATGAAGTTGCGGTTGAGGCTCTGCTTGCGGTCGTCGCGGCACCCTTGCAGGCACTCGCCATGGCCGCGGCACCCTTTCACATAGCGCAACATGTAATGGCTCGCGTAGCCGACGCCGTCGGCGCCTTTTCGAGCGAGGAGATTGGACCTCCCGAGTGCGGCTTCCGGCACCTCTTCGACGTGGAGCTCGCGCTCGAGCTCGTCCTGGATGCGCCACATGTCTTCGGCCATGGCGGGACCGCCCACGCCGTGATCGCGTTCCCATTGTTCGAAGATGTCGCCGGGGGTGCGCACGGCGATGGCGGAGTTGATCACGGTGGAGCCGCCGACGAGCGCGCCTTGCACGATGGGCCAGAAGGCGCGGCCGCGGGTGAAGTTGGAGCCCCAGGCGTCGAGCATGTCCCGCATCGCGCCGTAGACGGATTGCGGATAGTCGTTGGGATCGCGCCACGGGCCGGCTTCGACGATCGCGACGCGCATGCCGCCGCGGGCGAGTGTCACCGCCGCGGTGGCGCCGCCGGCGCCGCTACCGATGACGACGAAGTCGGCCTCTTGCTCGACGCGCTGGCCGGGCGGTTGAAAAGCGGTGTGGGTCATGTGGTGCGGAAGGTGCCCGGATCGGGCCCGTAGGGCGGGAGATTGAAGTGCGCGCGCACGGCGCTGTCGGCGCCCCAGCACATGCCGGCCGACAAGCGCACGAGCAAAGCCGGTTGCCGCAGGATGTAGACGCGGTGAGCAAGGATGCGCTCGGCATGGCGTTCGAGCAGCCCCTTGGGCAGGAAAAAGGCGGGGAGCGGGACGCCGATGGTGACGAGCGGCGTCAGCGCGAAGACCAGCGCGCCGAGCACGAGCCCGATCCAATAAACCGGATCGGATTCCTTTTGCATCTTGCGCAAAAAGCCGTCGAGATCGGTGTCGGCGATGCCGGGCAGCGCATCGGTGCGCGGCATCATGGTGCACATCGCGAACTTGATGAGCCAGATCACGGCGGTGTTACTTTCCCTCGCGAGGTTTGAGCGCGACTTCGGAATTAGTTATGGTATACAAAAGAATTAGTATAACTAAATCTTTCTGTCGGGCTACTCTTTTTCCGGCGAGCCGTCCCGAGCCGACTCTCCTCGGCATCCCGGCGTCCGCGTGCTTGTGCTGAATTTCATGGGAAAACGCATCGATTCTGCCGTTTCGCCTGCTGGCTCCGACGGCGTCGCGTCCCGCGCGCCGGCGGCCCGGCTCCGCGCCGCGTCGAAAGCAACGGTCCCCGGCGTCGCCGCCCTCGGTCTGCGCGAGCGCAAGAAGGCCGCGACCCGCCGGCGCATCGCCGAGGCCGCACTCGAGCTCGTCCGCGAGCGCGGGTACGAAGGGGCCACCATCGACGAGATCGTCGCCCGCGTCGACGTGAGCCAGCCCACCTTCTACAAATACTACCCGAGCAAGGACGCCATCTTGCGCGAATACGCGCTGGCCGGCTTCGGCGCTCTCCTAGGCGCGCAGATGGTGAAGCCGGGAACGATCGTGGCGCGTCTGCGACGGTGCATTGCCGCAGTGGGCCGACAGATGGAAGCGGACCGCGACCTCTGGTACGCCATCGCCGTCTCCAACGTCTATAACCCCGTGCGCGATCCCCACCTTTTGACATCGAGCGATGCGGGGACACGGGTGCTGGAGGCGGTGGTGGAGGAGGGGCAGCGCTCGGGCGAATTCACCCGCGCTTTCTCGGCTGGGCGCCTAGCGTCGTTTCTCGAAGGCGTGATGCTGCGCGTCTGTATCGAGTGGGGAGCGGGCTTCCCCGTTCGGCATCCGCTTGCATCGACCATGGCCGAGGGGTTCGAGTTGTTCTTGCGCGCGGCGCGCCCCCAAAACGGTGACGGGAGGCGCACGCGTCGCAACGCGCCCTCCTCGAAACGGGGCTGACCGTTTCCCCAGCACGCAACGCAACGCAACGCGGCAAAATCGGGCGAGCCACCGCAATGCTTCGGATTGCGCACAGCACGACGTGTTTCGTGCGTCTGTTCAGGTCCCAGTCCCCATGGTAAGGACGGCCCGTTCCTGAAGGAGGATCCGCTTGAAAACGACGTGGGGCTCTTGGATGGTGACGTGCCTCTGCGGCACGCTCGCGTTATCGGCTTGTAGCTCGGATGACAACACGGGCAGCGGCGGAAGCGGGGCAACGGGCGGAGCCGCAGGCGCGACGGGCGGAGCTGCAGGCACGATGGGTGGAGCCGCAGGCGCGACGGGCGGAGCCGCAGGGTCGGCGGGTGGAGCAGGTTCGGCGGGATCGGGAGGCACGCCGTCCGATGGGGGCACGACGCCCGATGCGGGTTCCACCGGCGACGCCGCACCGTGCGCCGCCACCGACATCCGCGGCAGGCTCCTCTGCATCCCGGGACTCGCCATCGTCACCGAGGGTGCTTCGGGTACCACCTACCGCCGGTTCACGCTCACCCTCGATCAGCTCGTCGATCACGACAATCCGAATGGTCCGCACTTCCTGCAGCGTTTGACGCTGCTGCACCGCGACGAGGGGGCACCGGTCGTGCTGGCGAGCAGTGGCTACAACATCACCACCGGGTCGCGTGAGCCGACCGAGCTCGGTAACACTTTCGCCACCAATGTGGTGCAGGTCGAGCATCGCTATTTCACGCCGTCGATTCCATCCCCCGCGGACTGGAAGTACCTCACCATCCAGCAGTCGGCCGCCGACTACCACGCCATCACCGTCGCTCTCAAAAGCATCTACAAGGGCAAGTGGGTCAACACCGGCGCGAGCAAGGGAGGAATGACGTCGGTGTATCACCGCCGCTTTTACCCAAACGATCTCGACGCCACCGTTGCTTACGTCGCGCCCAATTCGTTTGGTCTCGACGATGCTCGTTATCCAGAGTTCCTGAGGGCCGTCGGAGGAGACAGCTGGGCATCGTGCCGCGCCAGTCTCAACGAGCTCCAAAAGACCGTCCTCACGCGGCGCGCCGAGGTGGAGCCGCGCATGACCGACTCTTATGCGGCGCTCGGTGGCCCCGCCGTGGCACTGGAGCACGCGCTACTCGAGATGCCGTTCACCTTCTGGCAGTACCAATCACCGACCGACGCCCGCCTGGGCTGTGCGGCCATTCCGGCGGCCGATGCGCCGATCGCCACGCTCTACAGCTTTTTCAGCACTGTGTCATACCTGCGCAACTTCTCGGATTCGGGCTTCGAGAGCTATACGCCCTACTACTACCAGGCGACCCATCAGCTCGGCGCTCCCGGGGTCGAGGACGCGCACCTCGTGGGGCTGCTCCAGCATCGGGACACGTATCGGCCGTCCTACTACATCCCCAAAGGCGTCGACGTTCCGCCCTGGGACACCGAAGCCATGGTCGACGTGCAGAACTGGGTGAAGACCGAAGCCAAGACGATGATCTTCATCTACGGCGAGTTCGACCCTTGGTCTGCCGGTCGGTTCGAGATCGGGACCACTGGCGACAACCATCTCTTCGTCGCGCCCGGCGGAAACCACGGTTCGAGCTTGATGCGTTTGACGCAGGCCGACCGCGCCACGGCGCTGGCCCTTCTGCAAAATTGGCTCGGCGTTCCGCCGGTCATGCCGCTCGACAGCACGCAGAATGCATTCGACGACGAGACGTTCCGCCCGCGATTGTAGGCGTCACCCCAGCTGGCCCTAGGTTGGCTTGTGGGAGGACGGAAAGTATCGTGCGCTCTCCGATGAAAGGGCACTCCCTCCCCTCCTTTCCGCTGCGCGCCGTGGCGGCGTTGTTCCTCGAACGCCAGCATCTCGATCGCCCGCGCGGGCGGCGCTTGACTGCACGGAGCTTGGCCCGCTTCGCGGCCGATACCGGCGGGCTCCAGATCGACTCCATCAACGTCATCGATCGCGCGCACTATCTCACCGCCTGGAGCCGGTTCGGTCCGTACGACCGGCGCGCGTTCGATCGACTCGTCTATCGGCGAAGGGTGCTCTTCGAGTACTGGGCACACGCGGCGTGTTTGATCCCCGCCGCGCACTTCGCTTGGTGGCGCCGCGCCATGCTCGACTATTCGGTGCGCAACCGCGGCTGGGGGAAATGGCTCCAAAAGAACCGTAAGCTGCTGACCGAGATCGAAGCGGCCATCACGGCCGGCGGGCCGCTGGGGAGCGCCGATTTCGAGCGCGATCGCAAAGGCGGAGGCGGCGGGTGGTGGAATTGGAAGCCGAGCACCCACGCGCTCGATTACCTGTGGATGAGCGGGCGTGCGCTCGTGCATTCGCGCGTGCATTTCCAGAAGCGATTCGATCTGGCAAAGCGGGTGATGGCCGATGCCATGGCCGAGTTGCCCGTCAGCGCCGACGAGTTTCGCCGCTGGCATCTCTGCCAGTCGCTTCACGCCATGGGCGCCGCCACCGGTACCGATCTTCGGATGTACCTCACGTTTCCTCGCGCTGGCATGACCGAACGGCGGCGCGTGCTCGCCGAGATGCTCGCTTCGGGCGAGGTTTTGCAGATTGCCGTGGAGAATGCCAGCGGGAGCACGGCCGGCGCAACGACGTGGTACGCGCTCACCCGCGATCTGCCGTTCTTGACTGCGGCGGCGCGCCGCCGTGCGCCGCCCCGGGGGACCACGATCCTCGCGCCGTTCGACTCGTTCCTCTGGCATCGCGAGCGGACGGCGCGGCTTTTCGGCTTCGACTACCGCATCGAGGTGTACACCCCCGGGCACAAGCGCGTGCACGGCTACTACGTCATGCCCATCTTGCACGACGGGCAGCTCATCGGCCGTCTCGACGCCAAGACGCACCGCAGCGAAGGGCGCCTCGAGGCCAAGCGGATCCATTTCGAATCCTGGTTCGCAAGCGGAAAGGAGCCGCCTAAAGCGACGTGGGGCAATATCGACCGCGACGAGGCGTTGCTCGGCGTCGCCGAAGCACTTCATTCGCTGGCCAAATTCGTGGGCGCCGAGCGGGTCACGCTCGGCCGCGTCTCGCCGCGCAGCCTGGCTTCGGCGATGAGACGCGCGCTCGCCGTCAAGCGCGAGCGTCCGCCGCCCAGGTCAGGCTAGAACACGGGCCGGCCGGAAGGGGCCAAGCGCCAGAAAACGGCGGGGCTCGGACGGACGACCCACCGGACGTGCGTCGCCCAGCCCCGCTGTCTACAATGGGGCCCATGAGGTCGATCGCGGGCGCGCTCGTTCTCGTGGCCGCGCTCGGGTGCCCGAAGCAGGACGACACCCAGGGGAGCTCTTCGACCGCCCCGCCTTCGGCGGCACCTGTCGTTCCGTCGGTTGCGACGCGGCCCGCCACCGAAGCGCCGCCAGGAGTGCCGCGCAACGACGCGAGTACGCCTGCCGATCGCCGAACGGAACGAACTGCGCTCGTCAAGCGATTGCGGCAGGACGGGATCGCCAGCGAAGGGGTGCTATCGGCAATCGGTCGCGTGCCGCGTCATGCATTCGTGCCCGAAGCGGTGACGGCGCGCGCTTACGCCAACGAGCCGCTTTCCATTGGACATGGCCAAACCATCAGTCAGCCCATCGTCGTCGCGGCGATGACCGAGGCTGCTGGTCCGCGCCCGAGGGACAAGTGTCTCGAGATTGGAACGGGGAGCGGTTACCAAGCTGCCATCCTGGCGGAGCTTTGCGACAAGGTCTACAGCATCGAGTATCTCCAGCCACTCGCGGAGACCGCAGAACGCAATCTGCGCCGCGCGGGGTACGACGCCGGGCGGGTGGCGCTGCGCACGGGGGACGGCTATCGCGGTTGGCCCGAGGCGGCACCGTTCGACGTGGTGCTCGTCACCGCTGCACCGGAGAGCATCCCGCCGCCGCTGCTCGATCAGCTGGCACCGCGGGGGCGCCTCGTGATTCCCGTGGGGCCCCGCCAAGGAACGCAACAGCTCGAGCTCTGGGTGCGCTCGCCCGATCCCGACGGCGGTTTCACCCGCACGCCCCTGATGATTGTCCGCTTCGTTCCTTTTGTGGGAGAGGCCGACCCCCGTCGTCGATGAAGGCGACATCGCCAAGATCGCGCCAAAGCGCACCCGGTCGTCTCGGTGACTTATCCGTAAGCAGCGCGAACGGTGCAGTGAGCCGACTCTTGCATGTCTATCTTCCGCTTCCCGCTCATGTTACCCAAATGCCGTGAAATCCAAGCCATTCGCACTCCATGTGCGCCCGCGATGGGCGCCGAGCCTCGTCATTTCGCTCCTCGCCGGTTTGCCGGCCTGTTCACCCGGCGCCCATTCGCTGGCCGCGCGCCCACCCGCTCCGCCATCGAGCGCGCCGCCGGTCGAAACTTCGGACTTGCCGCCATCCCCCACCTCAGCCAAGACCGACGAGCTAGTCGCCCGCCACATCGCGGCCCGCGGCGGACTCGAGAAGCTTCGCGCGTTGAAATCTCTGCGTCTCACCGGGACGACGCGCTTCGGCGACGATGAGCTCGAAATCGAGGCAAGCTACGGCGTCGTCCAGAAGCGGCCCGGGAGTATCCGCGTCGAAATCACGTTCCAAGGTCTCACCGGGGTCGACGCCTGCGAAGGAAGTGAAGTCTGGAGCACGGAACCCTGGAGCGGGAGGCGCGATCCATTTCGCCAATCGGTCGACGAATCGAAGGAGCTCGTGCACCTCGCCGATCTCGACGGCCCGCTCGTCGATTGGAGGGCCAAGGGGCATCGCGTCGACTATCTCGGCCTCGACGAAGTCGACGGCGCGGCCGCGCACAAACTGCGGGTGACGTTGAAAGACCGCGACGTCGAGTACCACTACCTCGATCAAGACAGCCTCCTCGCCATCCGCATCGTCTACGAGCAGCGCATCCGCGGCGTCGAGCGCCTTCTCGAGAGCGATCTCGGCGATTACGAGCAGGTGGCCGGCGTGTGGATGCCGTTCTCCATCGATTCCGGAAAGAAGGGCGCGCCGCGCAACGCTCATCTCACCATCGAGCGCGCGGAACCGAACGTCGAGATCGACGACGCGGTCTTCCGGTTTCCTGCTTCGGGAAGCAGCGTGCAGCGCGCCATCGCCGCTCCCGAGGGCCCCTCGCCGCCGAGCACGCCCCCTCCTGCTTCCAAGGTGGGCGACGCGCGCCTCGATCCGGGCGTCATTTCCGGCCTCGGCGCTCGCAACATCGGATCGGCGGCGATGAGCGGACGGGTGGCCGCCGTCGCGGCATTCGTCGATTCCGGGAAAACGACGGTGTACGTCGGCGCCGCGTCGGGCGGCGTGTGGAAATCACTCGACGGCGCAACGACGTTCCGTCCCATTTTCGACAAGGAGTCGGTGCAATCGATTGGTGCCATCGCCATCGACCCTTCGCGCCACGACACGGTTTGGGTCGGCAGCGGTGAGTCGTGGACACGCAACTCGGTTTCGATCGGCGACGGGATTTACAAATCGACGGACGGCGGCTCGAGCTGGCAAAACATGGGGCTCGCCGAATCGGAGCGGATTGCACGCATCCTCGTGCACCCACAGAAAAGCGATGTCGTCTATGCCTGCGTGCCCGGCAAGCTCTGGAGCGACAGCGCCGACCGCGGTGTGTACAAGACGGTCGACGGCGGGAAAACCTGGGCACTCGTGCTCAAAGGGCCGAACCTTTCTACGGGTTGCGCTGGTCTCACCATGGATCCCAAAGATCCAGAGGTGCTCCTCGCCGGGATGTGGGACTTTCGCCGGCGAGGATGGACGTCGCGCTCGGGGGGCGACGGTCCGACCGCGCCGAGTGGAAGCTCGCTGCAGCGCACGGGCGATGGAGGAAAGACGTGGTCCGCTTTGACCAAAGACACGAACCAGGGTTTGCCAGCCGGCCCCTGGGGCCGCGTGGAAGTGGCATTCGCGCCCTCCGATGCGAAGGTCGTCTATGCTTTCATCGAATCGGTGAATTCGGCCCTGTTCGCTTCGTCGGACGGAGGCAAGACCTGGCAAGAGCGGGACAAGAGCCGCAACGTGGTGTGGCGGCCGTTCTACTTCGCCCGCCTCGTCGTCGACCCGCTGCAGCCGAATCGCGTTTTCAAGCCCGATGCCACACTCATCGTCAGCGAAGACGGTGGAAAAAGCTTCGCGCGAGCGGGCGGAAAATCGCATGGCGATTGGCACGACCTCTGGATCGACCCCACCAATACCCAGCACATCATCGGGGGCGACGATGGCGGCCTGTGGATCTCCTGGGACGGCGGTAACCGCTGGTGGAAATCGAACAACCTTCCAATCTCCCAGTTTTATCACGTGAGCGTCGACGCCAAGGACCCGTACCAGGTGTACGGCGGGCTCCAGGACAACAGCTCCTGGGTCGGCGATTCGGCTTATCCGGGCGGGATTTCCAACTCGCGCTGGGAAAACCTTTTCAACAGTGACGGCTTCTGGGTGATCCCGGACCCCACCGATCCGCAATCCGTTTATGCCGAGGCGCAGGGCGGGTACGTTTCGCGCATCGATCGCCGCACCCGCGCGGCGCGCGATATCCAGCCGAAAGCACGTTACCAAGAGAAGCTTCGCTTCAATTGGAACGCGCCCATCCACGCCAGCCCCACGCAAAAAGGGACGATCTACCTGGGTGCGCAGTTCCTTTTCCGCTCGCGTGATCGCGGCGATTCGTGGGAGCGCATCTCCCCCGATCTCTCGACGAACGACCCCGAGAAGCAGAAACAAGAACAATCGGGGGGCGTGACGGTCGACAACTCCTCGGCCGAAATGCACACCACCATCTATTCCATCAGCGAGTCGCCCAAGGACAACAAGACGATCTGGGTGGGAACCGACGACGGGAATCTGCAGCTGACCCGTGATGCCGGGAAATCCTGGACCAACGTGATCGCCAACGTTCCCGGTCTGCCCAAAGCGTCGTGGGTGAGCTGGGTGGAGGCCAGCCGTCACGATGCGGCCACGGCGTATGCCTGTTTCGACCGCCACACCTTCGGCGACATGACACCGTGGGTCTTCAAGACCAGCGACTACGGCAAGAGCTGGACGCGTATCGCCGGATCGGACAAGGGGGTGCGCGGGTATGCGCACGTCGTGAAGGAAGACGTCATCAAGCCCGACCTGCTATTCGTGGGGACGGAGTTCGGCCTCTTCGTGTCGCTCGACGGCGGCGCGGGCTGGGCCGAGTTCAAAGGCGGCGATTTCCCCCGCGTGGCGGTGCGCGACCTCCAGCTGCAGACGCGTGAGGACGATCTCGTCATCGCCACCCACGGCCGCGGTATCTGGATCATCGACGACATCGCGCCGCTGCGGGCCCTCGGGCCGAAGACGCTGGGCCAGCGCGCCACGTTCCTCCCGGGCCGGCCCGTGCAGCAGCGGATGCGCGGCATGGAAGGTTGGGTGGAGGGGGATGCGGCTTACATGGGTCGTAACCCGCCGGATGGGGCGGTCATCACCTATTACCAGCGCGAGCGTCACCTTTACGGACGTCTCAAGCTGGAGGTGCTCGACGCGGGTGGCAGAGTGGTCGATACGCTCAATGCGACCAAGCGGCGCGGCATCAATCGCGTCACCTGGAGCATGCAAATGAAGCCGGCGCGCGTGCCGCGCGCCGCGCAGGTCGCCTACAACGCCACCCAAGGGCCGCGCGTCCTTCCCGGCATCTACACGGTGCGGCTCACCAAGGGCGCCGACATCGTCGAGAGCAAGCTCAAAATCGACCTAGACCGCCGCGCGCCCTTCACGTTAGCGGAGCGCAAGCAGCAATTCGAAGCAGCGGGCCGCATTCAGGCGACATTCTCTGAAATGACCGCGCTGACCGACCGCATCGACGCCGCGCGGGCGGCATGCGACGCGCGCTTGAAGGCGCTCCCCGCCGGAGATGCGCTGGTCGCCAGGCTGAAGGATCTCCTCGGCAAGCTTCAAGACACCAAGCAGAAAGTCGTTGCTACCAAGGAAGGCGGCGCCATCACCGGAGAGGAAAGGATCCGCGAGCATCTCGACCTCTTGTACGGCGCGGTCAATGGCTGGGAAGGGCGGCCGGCGCGTTATCAACTGGATCGCATCGAGGTGCTGCGGCGCGAGCTGGGCGAGGTACAAAAGGCGTTCGAGACGCTCGCGCTTGACATCCGCTCGCTGGACGGCCCGCTGCGCGAGAAGAAGCTGGAGCCGATTTCCACCAGCGTGCAAGCCCCCGCTGTCCCCTGACCGCATTATCGACAAGCAGCGAGGATCGCGTCCGTCTGCACATCGGGTCGAGGTCGCTCGTTCGGGCGAGTGCGACGCGCAACTAACCGCCGCTCGATCGCCACAAATCAGCGGGGGGCAATGTGATCATGCAACGGTGGCATGGGCCCGAGGATGCCGAACCAGGTGGTCGCGGCGGGTGGTATGTGGTTGTGCGCTAGTACCGGTGCAGGATCGATGAATCGACTTGAGCCGCGCGCCAGGGGCTGTAAGCTTAGAGGCGTGGATAGCCAATCCGGCTAGCAGAAGGAGCGGACGGTTTGCGCAGCAAAACCGAATGGAGGGCGCTTCTCGCGGCGGCTCAAGCGGGCTCGACGGCGGCGCAGTTCATCGTGGGGTGTGCCTACGGCGAGGGAGCCCGGAGCCCGAGCGGCACGATCGTCGTTCAGCGCGATCGCGCTCGCGCCGCGGAGTGGATGGAGCGGGCCGCGCGCGCCGGCGATCCCAGTGCCATGCACAACCTCGGCTACTACTACGACCGCGGCGTAGGTGTCCGGCGTGATCCTCGCCGCGCCCTCTTCTGGTACCGCTCGGTGTGGCGAAAACACCGCTACGAGTCCGCCGCCAACAACATCGCCACCATCTACCGCGATCGCAGGGACTATCGCCGGGCCTTCGTCTGGTACCGGAAAGCAGCCGACGCCGGCGATGGCGACGCCCTCGTCGAAGTCGCGGTGCGCTATCTCCGCGGTCGCGGCGTACGCAAGGATCTCCAGCGCGGCGTGGAGCTCTTGCGCCGGGCCATTCGCTCGAGCCGAATCACGGAATCGGGACGCGACGACGCCAAGTACCACCTCGGCCTGTGCTACCTCCGCGGCTCCGGGGTTCAGCTGTCCGTGGCTCGCGCCCGCCGCTGGCTGACGGATGCGAACCGGGCGGGTGATCACCCGGCCGCGGTGCACGCCATCGCCAGTCTGCGTCAAGCAAGCTGGCGATCGCTCCTCAAGCGCGCGACCGTATCGGGGCGAGCGACCTTCGCCCCTGCCCGCTGATAGCGGCCATCGACGAACGCTCGCGCCCGGGCCAAGCCGAACGCGCGTCTACTTCACGTTCGGCGAGACCGTTGACCGCCACTCCGCACGGAGGGCGGGTTTTCTGTGCGCGCCGTCTATGCCTTGACGAGGGTCTTGACGACTTTGCCGCCGGCCATGGCGGTGAAGTCCGGAGCCAGCTGCTCCTCGGGGATGCCCAGCGCGACGCCGAGCGTACGAATGGCCGAGACGTGCGTCTGGGCCACGGGAATGTCACCCGCCGGGTTGGGGGCGCCAGTGGCTGAATCGATGGCCGAGGCCAGGTAGGCCGCGCTCGATCCGGTGGTGACGCCGCCGTAGACCCCGGGATTGATGTTCTTGCCGATCATGACCGTCACGGAGTGGTTGCCGTAGTGGTCGCGACCGGTGCGTCCGTCGGTCTTGGCAATGCCGTTCAAGTTGCGGCCGAAGACGTTGAGCGTCGCGAAGGTCACCTTGTCGGTGAGGCCCAGCCCGGCGAGCGCGTCCTGCACGGCCTGCATCGCCGCGACACCCGTCACGGTCTGCGTCGCCTCGGCAGTGAGATCGGCGTCGGTGTGGTTGTCGCCGCCGAAGCCGATGCGCATCGTCACCACCGGCGTCACGTTGGCCGAGATGAGCGCCGCCGCCGCGAGCCCTTGCCCCCGAGCGTCGTCGCTGGTGATGGCGTTCAGCGTCGTGGCCAGCTGCTCGACGAGCTTGCGCACCTGCACCTGCGAGAGCGCCATCACGTCGAGGAACTGTTTCTGGACGTTGGTGCTGTCCGTCTTCGCCATCGCGTTGAGCTGGTCGAGGGCCTGATCGCGGAGATTGCGCACCTTGACGAGCGCGTCGTTCTTATTGCCCGTCAGGAGCTGCTTCAGCTGCGTCGGCGAGACCGAGGGCAGCGTGCGCCCTGAGTAACTCACGAGCTCGCTGGAGTTACCTCGCGCGCCCACCGACACCGGCTCGGGCTGCACCGTGCCGAAGCAGCCGGAGAGGTGTTTGGCGAACGCCGATACCGCCATCTCGCCGCCGGTGAGCGCACCGAGCAGCTTCATCACTTTCGGCTGGTCGCCGTGGACCGTCGACCGCGTCGTGTGATGGAAGAACGCCGTGCGCGCCAGGGTGGCCGCGGACAGCGCCCCGCCGACCGCCACGTCGGCCCAGGGGAGCGCTGCGCCGTACGACTTACCGCCCAGGTTCACCATGGTCGCAGCCATGGTTGGCTGCGCCGGGTGAATGATGGGCGCCGCCTCGTACGTGCCCGGCACGTTACAGTTCATCGGGTCGCCCGAGCTGGAGGTGCTCAGCACGAGGTACTGCAGCTTCTCTTTGGCCATGATGGCGCAATCGAGGGTCTGTGCGGTCGCCAACCGAGGGTTGGCGATGAACCACGCCGGGAGGCCCGTCGCCAGTGCGCGCAGACCTACATGTCCGGTCCCGAAAAGTGCCGACAGAAGTGCGTCACGTCGTTTCAGCAGCATGGTCGTGGTTCCTTCCTTACAGGCCAAACGAAAGAGACGTGGGCGACTCGCATGCGAGGGCGAAAGTCGACCGCAGCGAGTTCGTTGCGGACGCCTTGGTGGCGAGGACCGCTTGGTAATGTGACGTCAAGATCTGCACCGCTGCCGCGTGGCGCGGGTCGCTGGCGGTGTACCCCATGATGCGGATGGTCATGTCCTCGATCCCAGCTGCGAATTGCGCGCCTTGATAAACGCCGCCGCCTCCCGTCGGGTCGACCGCTTGGGCGGCGATGTTCTCGCAGAGCATCTCGCTCGCCGCGCGGTAGAACAGGGTCGGGTCGGTGGCGGTGATGGGGAATTCCTCACCGCGGCTGAAGGTGTCGGCCGCCAGGCTGGTGGCGATCTTGGCGGTAGCCGCCTGGGCCGTCGTCGGCACGGGCGTTACGAGGGCGCAGAGGTCGGCCTTGTTGAGGCGCGTCGAGAGCGTGCTGCACAACTGGTCTCGCCTGGAGATGCTCACCGTCACACCGTTCATGCCGAAGGTCATCGTATTGCTGGCTGCGGTCACGAGGGGCGAGGTGAAAATCTCGCTGATGAGCGTCTTGAAGTTGTAGTTGCTGGTCTGGAACGCCTGCGCGATGCGCCGGAACTCCGGGTCCGCTTCCGCACAAGCCGAGGAGTTTGCGTAGAAGCAGAGTGCCTGCGTCATGCTGATGGCAAAGCGCGTGATCATGTCGGGATCGGCGACTTGCAGTAGCATGGGGCCGAAGGCAGCCATGTTGGCGCCGACTGCATTGACGTTACCGAAGGCGAACGTACCGCCGATGGTCGTGGGTCGCGTGTTGGCGGGTATGCCGTTGGCGGCTCGCGTCGGGAAGTCGTTGCGGTCGTTGTAGTCCATCTGCGTGGCCCAGAACTGGCGCAGCGGGTCGAGGCTCTTGTGGCAGCCGTAGCACTCGGTGCCGCTGACGGAGTGGGACGAGTCGAGCCCTGGCGTGCTGATGGGGGTGATCGCGCTGGCGCTGGTGAACGACTGTCCGAGCGCCACGAGCAGCGTCTGGTTGGCGGTGACGCGGTGCTGGTTCGAGTCGTTGGTATTCCAGAGCGCCAAGTAGGACGGCGTCGTGTAGAAGCCGAACCGCGGGATGCCCAAACCGAGCTCGGTCGCCTTGCGGATATTGGGCAAGTCGTACGAGAGCAGGCGGGTCTCACCGGCGTTGAGCGGCCGGACGGTGACCCAGGACCAGTTGTTGACGTCTTCGGGCGTGAAGTAGGGCTTTACCGCGTGGTCGGCGCAAACCGTCACGCCGGCGGCGTCCTGAACTTGGTCCACGAAGCCGAGCAGACGCTGGAAGAGCCGCCCGTTGCCCGTGAACGCGTTGATCATGCCCGCCGTTCCCTGGCAGTTGGGGGTGCGTGCCGTGCGGACGGCGATCGGCAGCTCGTCGCTGAACGTCATGTAGTTCGGGCTGGTGGGATTGAGGCTGTCTTCGAGGGGGATGGGCATGGCGCTGGAGTCGACCTTCCAGGCGAGAGGCGTCGCGCCGCGAGCGCGATCGTTCGGCATCTCGATCTGGAGGTAGAGGCTCTTCAGCGCGTTGGTCATCATGAAGCGGTTCGTCGTCAGCACTTCCGAGAACGGCTTGCCGTCGGCGATGAGCTGCCACGCCGTGAGCGCGAAGCTGTCCTCGAGGTTCTGCAGGAGGCGCACGTAGGCGTCGTCACCGATCTGGTTGCTGCCGAAATCGAAGCCGCCGTTGAGTAGCAGTTGAAGCTTGAAGTCCTCCGCCGCGATGAATCCCTGCTGTTGGAACGTGTTGCGGAAGAAGTAGATCATTCGGTCGCGGAACTCGGGAGTCCCGGCCCAGGAGTCGACGAGGTTGCGCAAACCGGCTGGGCCCGTGTTGACGACCGCTGTGACGTCGTCCTCCGTCGGCGCCTGACCCGTCAGCAGGTTCTTCACCTTGCGCACGGAGCTGCGGGCATTGGCCGGCTCGAAGGGGGGCGGTGTGACACCGCCGCTGCCACCTGCGCCGCCCGCGCCTGCACCACCGGCGCCACCTGCACCGCCAGCGCCACCGGTACCTGTCGTGCCGCCAGCGCCCGTGCCACCGGCGCCGGTCGTGCCACCGCCCGTTCCAGTCCCGGCCCCGGCCCCGCCAACCCCGGTGCCAGTCGTCGTGCCCGCGCCGGTCGTGGTTCCAGAACCATTCCCCGTCCCGGTGGTCGTGTTACCGGGTCGGGAGCTGGGGGGGGGCGACGTATCCGGCTCCCCGATACTTCCGGTGCAAGAGACACCGCTTAGCAGCAAGGCCGAAATCCCAACCGCGGACCACGCGGCTGCTCGGTGACTTGACTTCTTCATGTTTGCTCCTTCTCGTATCGGGTCGGGGCGGGGGCACGGACAATTCGTGCATCCAGGAATCCAATTAGAACGGCTGAAACGCGAACGGTCCCGCCGTGTCTACGGCTGCACGGGATGAGGTCGGTAGTCGGTAATGCCTCCCACCGACCCAACGATCACGAAATCCACTCCATCCTCGGCGCTTTGGAGCTTGACCCTCACTAGCGCGGCTCGAGCAACTCGTGACGGAAATGCCCCACAACCGCACTACTCGAAAGTCACGTCACAGGTGTATATATTCATATTTCCACCCCTATCGGATGAAAAGAAGAACTGCGTTTTATCCTCGCTGAGCCAGGGATCGCGCTCGTCGAAAAGGGTGTTGAGATCCGCGATCGGCGCAAATCCGGAGAACGGATTGCCGACATTTTCGCGGCGTCCGATGAACAGATCGGCGGATTGAACAGGCACAGTCGCGTCGAGCCCCGAGTCACCCACACCCCCGTCCAAGCCCGCCGGTGAACCACCTTCGTTGGGCATGGACGCGGGGCCGGAGGCGTACAGGACGAAGAGACCGTCGTCGCTCAAGAACGCGTCCATCGTCGTTGCATCTTCGAACACGATCTCGGGAACCGATTGCGGCGTTTCGAAGGGCGCCGTGATGGACGGACGCGAGGCAAAGAAGGTGCGGTAGACGGACCCAGGGCCGCGCTCGGAACCGAGCGGCATGACCAGTCCGTACATGCCCGGCGGCCGCGGGATGTCGAACTCGGACGAGTTCACCGAAGGTACGAGCACGGGATCGCTCCACTCCGCCGAGCGCGATGCGCGCGTCGACACCCAGATGTCGAGCTCACCCGTCGAATTTCCCATCGAGCGGCGCTCGGAGCCGATCCACAGCGTGAGCCCGTCGGGGGAAATCGTGCTGCCGGTATCGGTACGAGACGAGCTCACCCCGCGAACCTTCTGCGGCGGACCGAAGGCGTCGTGGCGCGATGCGCGCGACGCCGTCCAGATGTCGAAATCGTTTTGATCGCGCGTGGAGCTGAAATAGATCTCCAGGAGATCCGCCGTCAGCGTGGGGTTGTTGGTGCGAGCGAGTGCGGCCAGCTCCACGACGAGGCGCGCTGGCCCGAAGTGGTAGGTCGGTGCTGGCTTCTCGCCGATGGTGACGATTTTGCCATGACAGCCGCATAGGAGGGCGGGCACGGCGAAGGCCACCGCAGCGACCGTGCTCCGAACTTCACGAAGGCAAGAAAGTTTGGTGCCGAACATTGGGTACCATCCTAAATGCTTCTCGGCCCCGTCCGCGATCATCACCCTCCGCCGATCGGATGGGAGGGTCACCGAAGTTCCGATCGGTGGTAGGGTGGGGCCCCTGCTTTGAAAAGTCGAGCTCAAGACTACCGTGTCAGCTCCTTGCCGCCAGATCGATCGTCGAAGTCGCCCTCCGGCAATTCCAGTGCGTGATCGGACAGGCGAAGCTTTTCATCGGCGGCGTCCCCGATGCCGGCGCCCGCGGTTCGTCTCGCCCGAGCTGACAGGTTCGCGGAAGGAATGACGCAAGTAGTGCTATGGAGGGCCGCGGGGCGGCGAGCCCCGAACTTGATCCGATGATGCAGAGGAACTGACACCTTGGTTATCTTCGACCGATAGGGAGGCGCTATCAGGCAGTCGTCGAAGTGGGGGTTGCTGTTCGTCTTTCTTCTGTGGTCGCCTGCGCGAGCGACCGCCGAGCCCCAGTCTACCGCCGCGGGGCCGCCGGTCTTCATCGAGCTCGTGTCACCCGACGGCTGCGGGAGCAGCCACGATCTCGCGCGGCGTGTAGCCCATCGCTCGGACCGCGTCCGCATTGCATCGAGCGCGGAACATGCCGTCGTGGCGCGTGCCGAGATTCGAACCCTCGGCCCGGGTGCCGTCGAGGCGACCCTGACGATGATCGAGCCATCGGGAAAGCGCTGGTCGCGGCTCGTGCGTTCGGCGACGTGCGAAGAGGCGCTCGACGCCATCGCGCTGGTTCTGGCGGTGGCGTTTTCTCCCGAGCTAGCTCCCCCCGAACCCGCTCCCGAGCCGGCTCCCCCGCCGCGGCCGCGCCCGCCGGAAGCCCGCCAACCGAAGCCGCCACCTTCCGGCCCGCCGCCCGCACCGTCGCCGGCGCCACCCGAACCTACGCCGCCTCCCGAGCCACCGCCGACGGTCGAGCCCGTGCTCCCACCGCGTCCAGTCGTCGTCGATCGCCCGGTCGAGCCGAAGGTCACTCCTCCCGCCGATTCGGCCATCGGCTCCGCAGGGGCCGCTGCGAGTTTGATCAGGGGCCCCGCGCCGAACATGATGCCGGGCGTCTCCGTCTTCGCGTCGCTGCGATGGAACCGCGACTCAATCCTGTCTCCCGCCGTGCAGCTGCGCGCCTCGCACTTCTGGATGTCCGATTATGCTGCGCCGGGGGGCGTGGCGAGCTTCGCTCTCGATTCGGGGACCGTGCTGCTCTGTCCTGTATGGCTGCAAGAACACAGGGTGAGCGTTCAGCTGTGTGCGACAGGCGAGGCGGGCAGGCTTTTGGCAAAAGGGACGGAGACGTTGAAGGGGGCGACGCGCGCACGCCCCTACTTTGCACTTGGGGCGTCAGCCGCGATCGACATCGATTTCGGTCGCGGATTCGCCTTCACGAGCTTTGCCAACGGCAGTGCGCCCCTTTTGCGGGATTCGTTCCAATTTCGTCCGGCGGTGTTTTACGAGGTCCCAGTGGTTGTGCTAACGGCAGGGGCAGGCGTCGCCGTGCGCTTTCTCTGATCGGCGACGTCGTCTCGCGGCATACTGACGTTACGGATGCGAATACGTGCCTTTCCCTCGATGGTCGGTCCGGGGGCGTTGCCGGTCAATGGCGACGTCGATCGGAGAAGACTCGAGCAAATGTTCACGTCGCATCATGAAGCCGTGTGGCGCACGTTGCGTCGCCGCGGGCTCTCACCGGAAGCCGCGGCCGACGCAACGCAGCAGTGTTTTCTCATCGCCGCCGAGCGGCTCGACGACATTCGCAAAGGGAGCGAGCGAGCCTTCGTGCTGGGGACCGCACTTCGTCTGGCCTCGACAGCGATGCGGACCGACCGGCGTTGGCAACTCGAAGACAACATGGACCTGCGAGCGAGTCCTGCGAGAGCCGATGAAATTGCCGATCGAAGGCGCGCAGTCGATCTGATGGACCGGGTACTTTCTCGACTCCATCCCGATTTGCTGGAAGTATTCGTGCTATTCGAGATTGAAGGGCTGCCTACGCCCGAAATTGCAAAAATGATCAACATACCCGTCGGCACAGCGGCATCAAGGCTTCGGCGGGCGAGGGAAGAATTTCGGGCGGTGGTAGCACGACTAGAGCGGTCGTTGCGGCGCGAGGAAGAGCGATGAACGAACCCAAGCGTTTGGTGGAGGAGGAAGGAACCGACCTCGAACGACTGCTGCTCGACGCAGCTCGTAAAGAGCGTCCCAGGTCCAGCCTCGTTCCGCGCATGCTCGCCGGCCTCGGGCTCGGCGTTGGTCTCACGCAAACCGCCGCACCCCTTGCCGCGGCAGCGAAAGCCGGTGTGGGGGTCTGGGTCTCGGTGGGGATTCTCGCCGCCGCCGGCGCCGGCTTCGTCGGCGTGCGCTCGTTCACGATCAAAGACGCTCCGCCGCCGCCCGTCGCGGCTCCGCTCGTCACCGCGCGTGTGCCAGCGCCGCTGGCGGCGGGCGATGCCAAGCTACGCGACGAGATCCGGCTGCTCGATCGCGCGCGCGCGGCGCTCCGCATGCGCGCGCCGAAGCAGGCGTTGCAAGAGCTGCGTCTTTACTTCGACGGTCATCCGCAGGGAATGCTCGAGCCCGAGGCCGCCGTGCTGCGCATCGAGGCGCTGCGTGAAAACGGCGATCGCGTGCAGGCCGCCGCCGCGTCGCGCGAGTTCTTGGCGCGGCATCCGGATGGACCCCTCGCCGATCGCGTGCGCCGCTTGGCCGAGAAGTAGCAGCCGTCGCCACGCCAACATTTCCGTGCTGGCGCATTTGCGCGGTGAGGTTGATCAAAAACCGATTGCGCGGAATACAAGCGTTGTATCTTCCACGCCCGTTTCGTTTCGCCGGGAGAACCAATGGATCGGCGTTTCACTTCCGCTTTTCGAGCAGGATGTTGGGTTGGCATCTTGGCAGCGGCCGTCGGCTGCAGCGATCAACCGGAACCCGGCGGATCGTCGGGCGGCGGTGCCACGGGAGGTTCCGGCGGTTCGAGTACGGGCAGCGGCGGCGGCGGTGCTTCGGGCGGTAAAGCCGGCGCGAGCGGCGCGAGCGGCGCCACGAGCGGCGGCGGCGCGGGCGTCGGTGGCGCGACGGGCGGCCAAGCTGGTTCCGGGGGATCGACGGGTGGAAGCGGCGGAACGAGCGGCGCAGGAGGAGCAAGTGGCGGCACCGCCGGTGCGGGCGGCACGCGCGCCGACGCTGGACCGGGCATCGACGCGAGCATCGTCGATGCGCCCCCGCCCCCGTGCAGCGGCGATCGCTGCCTCTGCATGCCCGGGGAACGGCGTGAATGTTACTCCGGCCCCGCACCGACCAAAGGCGTGGGCCTCTGCGTCGCGGGAACACAGACCTGCGACCCGACGGGCATGCTGTGGAGCGCGTGTGTGGGCGAAGTGGTGCCGCGCACGGAAGATTGCGCGAGCGCGCAAGACGAAGATTGCGACGGCCGCTCCGACTGCTTCATCGTCGACCTTCGCGCCGACGTGAATCGTAACGGAACCATCGACCTCACCGATCCCACCGAAGACACCGGCGAGGACGCGTGGGACGCGACCCACGGGGCCATCTTCCTTCCCAACATCGACGACGACGCCAATACCTGCTCCAAAACAGCCGTCGACACGGAAATCGCCAAGTGCAACGACGCCGCCGACGAGGTGACCAACGGCAACGACGATCTGCTCGATCTCGCGCGGCTCAAGACGGTGCCCGCGCCGTCGCTGCCGGCGGATGCGAGCGGCACCCTGACGCTGGATGCCAAGAGCGTGGCGCTGGTGCGAATTTTCAAGAAGACGACGACCGGCTTCACCGTTTTCAGACCGACCGATGTTCTTACGGCGGCCGAGCTGCGCGAAGGAATCGAGTTCGGCGTGGAAGGCAAAGACGTTCAACGCGACGCCACCTGGAACGGCTACGCCGACGTCACGCTCACGGTGCGGCAGGCCGGCGACGCGGGGAGCTCGACTTCCGACACGGTGCGTTTGCGGCAGGCGCCGCTCATTTTCCGTCACCACCTGTCGCCGGTGAAGACCCTCTATGCCATCAACACCGCAGGGACGGGTTACACCCCGTTCGCCAACTCGCTCACGGCCGCGTTGACGGCGGCGGGGGGCACGGTTCCGCTGACGAAGCTCGATCTGGCCGGCGATCAATGGGCGCAGGACATGATGGAGCCGGCCTATGTGGCGATGCCGGGAGCTTCCGCGGCGCAGCTCATTCGCGTCAACGTGCGCTCTGCCAATTACGGCGGAAGCAAGGGGCCAGGCCTCCGTCCCTCCGGGCGCGTCGTCTTCACGACGTTGCGTGGCAAGGACATCGGTGGCGTGCAGCAGTACGACGTGAACCACGCCAACAACATGGACACCCTGAATTCGACGGGGAACTTCGAGACGATCCCGCCCTACACCAACGGCGCCGAGAACTACCCACTGGGGCGCGTGCTGCGGGGCCGGACGGCCACTTGGTATCCGGACAAAACGATGGACGCGCTCATCGACGCGCAGGGGCAGCAGACCAGCCTGGCCATCGACACGTCCTGGCTCCTCGTGGGGCACGTCGACGAGACGGTCAGCTTCATGAAATCGACGACGCCGCACGGCTTCATCATGCTCGTCACCGATCCTGCCGGCGCTGTCAAAATGCTGCAGGATCAGAGCACGGCCGGCAACGGGAGCACGGCGATGTTCTCCGGCACCTCGGGGGCGACGACCATCAGCTCCGTTCTCGCCAATACGGCGATCATGACCCACAACCAGGATGCCGCGGCCGACATCCAGGCTCAGGTCGACGTCATCAAAGCCGCCACCGGGCTGACCGACGCCGAGATCGTGAAAGTCCCCATCATGCATCGGCTGACGTCGAGCAAGAGCGTGGCCTACATCCCGGGCACAGTGAACGGGATCGCGATGTCCGACAAAATTTTCTTCGCCCCTGATCCGCACGGACCCGTGATCGGCGGCAAAGACATCTTCAAGACCGCGTTCGAGGCTTCGATGACGACGTGGGGAATCACCGTGTATTGGGTGGAGGACTGGGATCTTTTCCACGCGCTCGACGGTGAGATCCATTGTGCAACGAACGCCGACCGGGTGGTGGGCGCAGGAGAGACATGGTGGACCAGCGGAAAATGAGACGACCGGCCTGGGCCAGGGGAGTGTCGGTCGTTGCGATCGCTACGGCGATGACGACGGTCTCGGGATCGGCCTGCGCCGCAGGCGCAGTGCTGGCGCCCTCCGATGTCCCCTCTGCCGCGCGAGGCCAGCTCGAGAGCGCCATTGCGCAAGCGCGCAAGGACGACCCGAAGAGCTTCGACGACGTGGCGGCGCTCCGCCGCCGGCTGCCCGACCTCGACGCGCAGAAGCGAGGCGATGTCGTGACGGTGGCGCTCCCGCTCGAGGACATGGGACCGCGCGCGCTTTGGCCGATCGTCGAAGAGCTCGCGTTCGCGGCGCAGCCTTCGGGCGATCTAGCGCCCGGTGCGTGGCGCGACTGGCGCGTCGCGCTGATCGAAGCGCTCGGCCTTTTGCACGACGTGCGCACCGAGCCCATCGTGCTGGCGCTGCTGGCCAAGCGGGACTCCGACGTGCCGCTGCTGCGCGCCTCGGTCGAAGCCGCCGGACGCCTCGGCACACGTGCGGTCGTCGCCAAGATCGTGACGCTCAAGCCGAACGATCCCGCCTTGCGACGGGCGGCGCTGGAAGGGATGGGGGAATGCCACCAGCTCGCCTGCGTCCAGGCGCTGAGCGTGGCGCTTTTGGCGGGATCTGATGCTGATACCACGACCATCGTCGCGCGTTCGCTCGGTCGATCGGCGTCCTCGTGGGCGTGGCAGACACCTGCCCTCGCGGCCACCGGTGAAGGGCCGGCCGTGCGAGCCGCGGCCGCCAAGGCCTTGATGAATGCGCTGCCGAGCGCGTCGCCCGGTGCGCCGCGCGACGCGTTGTTCCGCGCGCTCGGCGTCGTCGAAGATCGGTCGACCGTGCAGCTGGCGCGGGACCTTCGCAAGAAGGCCGATCCCGAGCTGGCACGTGATCTCGACAAGCTTCTCGATCGGTTGGCCGCTCCGCCCGCGCATCCTTGAGTAGCGGGTGCTCGGCGAGTAGCGGGTGCTCGGCGGTGCGAGCGGTAGGGCCCCGCGCCGAGGATCCGTCCGCCGTCGGGCCCATCAGCGCTTTTCCCTCGTCGTACCGCGCCCAGCGTACGTAGCGGTCCGTAGTGGAGACGGGTGTGTGCGTCGAGCGGACAGCGCACGACGTGGGCGACCGATCTATCGAAAGAGAAAATGACGCTCCAAAGACGAAAGAGCGGTCGTATCCTTGTGAACTAAGCGGGGGCAGCGGGGCTCGCCCAGAAAGCGGGAGTTCGGCGCGGCGCGGAGCTCATGCGCCCGTCGACCGAGAGAGGAGGATCTTCGCCCGATGCAAGGCGGCTTTGTACCGAAGATTGGCATTCGCAAGGGTGACGTCCTCGCCGACAAGTACCGAGTCGACTGGGTTCTCGGTACGGGGAGCACCGGTGTCGTGCTGGCGGCCTACCACCTGAAGCTGCACCAGCGCGTTGCCATCAAGCTCCTCTTGCCCGAAGCGGTTTCCAATCCCGAGGCGGTGAAAAGGTTCGAGCACGAGGCGCGCGCTGCCGTGAAGATCAAGAGCGAGCATGTCGCCAGGGTCATCGACATCGGATCGTTGGAAGGCGGTGCGCCGTACATCGTCATGGAGCATCTCCAGGGCGAGGACCTCGCCGCGCGCCTGGCGCGAACGGGCCCCCTGCCCGTCGAAGAAGCCGTCGATTTCGTGATGCAGGCCTGCGAAGCCATCGCCGAAGCGCACGGCCTTGGCATCGTTCATCGCGATCTGAAGCCGGCCAATCTGTACTGCGTACGCGGGTCCGACGGTCAGGCCTCGATCAAGGTGCTCGACTTCGGGATCTCGAAAGTCTTGGACGACGGAGGCCTTCACGCCCTGGGGGAGATGACCAAGTCGAGCATCGTCGTCGGCTCCCCCTTCTACATGTCGCCCGAACAAATGCAGGCGCCTCGCACCGTCGATGCGCGCACCGACATCTGGTCGATCGGCGTCATCTTGCACGAGCTCCTGGCGGGCAGTGTTCCGTTCCCCGGTGAGACGTTGCCTCAGATTTCGGTGCGGGTGGCCAGGAGTCCGCCTCCCAGTCTCCGTCTCGTCCGTTCCGAAGTTCCACCTGGCTTGGAGAGCGTGATCGCGCGTTGCCTCGAGAAGAGCGCGAAGAAGCGCTACAAGAGCATCGCCGATCTCGCGGCCGCGCTCGGGCGATTCGGGCCGCGCAAGTCGCTCAGCTCCGTCGATCGCATCCGGCTCAACTTCAAGAACGCGAGCGAGCGTCCGTTCTCCGTTTCGGTCCGCCCCCTCGACGATCTCGCCCCGCGGCCGCTGTCAGGGACCCCCTCCTGGGCTGCAACGACGATGCGCGACATGGGCGGCCGCAATCGCCGTAACATCGCCGCCGTGTTGCTGGCCGGCGCCGCGGTGTTGGGCGCGCTCGGCGTATGGTGGATGCGCGGAGGGACGCGGAGAAATCTCCCCGTCGCGAGGCCAGTCTTCGCGAGCCAGCCGTCGCAAGCCGAGCATCGCGCGCCGGACGACGACCCGACCCGAGCCTATGCCGTCACGCCAGGCGCGAGCGCGATCGCGTTGCCACCGCCGACGGGGACGGGACAACCCGTGCCATCCAAGGTGCGCCCGATCGAGACCCACCACGCGAGACCGGCACCGCCGCGCCCGAGCTCGCAAGGCGAAGCGGAAACGGCGCCGAGCGCAGCAACGTTGCCGGCGATGCCTCGCGCGCCGACCATCAAAGGGGAGGGCACTTGTCTTCTCAATCTCAGCTCGACGCCGCCGTCGATGGTCACTCTGGACGGCAATTCGATCGGCGCTACCCCTCGGCTCTCCATCTCGGTTTGGGCGGGGACCCACAGCGTCCTTTTTCGCCCCTCCGACGGACAAGCAAGAAAGACGACTGTCACCTGTGCTCCCGGCGACACCAAGACCATCGACGCCAAGCTCGACGATATGCCGCCTGCCGACGGCGCGCGCGCCGTGGATCCGTGTCCGCTCTGCGACCGGCCGTAGTCGAGACCGACTTCTGGAACGAGTCTCAGTTGGTCGCGCAAACGTCCCCTTCGCTCTTACGCTCCGCCGAGTCCAAAGCTTTCTCCTGGCACATGATGAAGGCGGTCGCGCCGCTGCGCGGCTCGCTGGCAGGGTTGACGAACTTGATGAGGCGGCGTTCGGTGGCCGCGCATTTGGCGACGAGCTCGCACTGCCGCCGATCCGCTTTGCCGCCTTTGCCATGCGCAGGGTCGATGTAACACCAGCCATTGCCCGCCGCGCTGCCGGGGTCGACGTTGGTCTTGCATAGATCTTGCGCCGCCGCGTCCTCGATCTGCTCGATTTCGCAGAAGCAGTCGCCCGCCTTGCGGATAGCTGGCGTGATCGAATTGGGGTCGGCAACGACGCGTCCCGGCTCCGTCTTGCAATCGCACGCGCCCCCCGTGGTGAAAGCCTCGACGACGACGCAGGGTACCTTGCCCGTGTCATCGACGTCCAGAGGACGCGGCAAGCAGCGGCCGCGAAGCACGTCACCGAAGCGGCTGATGAGCGCTTGGATGGCGGGCGTGTACCCGTAGTTCTTTTCACCCGGTTGGTCGACGTTGGCCGGACAAATCGACGCCACGATGGCCTGCTTGGGATCGAGCCCCTTCAGGACCTGCAGGACGCGCGTCCCCGGATAAGCCTTGGCGCGCAACTGGGTGGGGTTGAAGTCGTTGGTCGTCGGGTTTTGGCAAAGAGGGTTTTTCATCCCGTCGAGCTGCGCCTGGGTGCCGCCGCAATCGCAATCGTCGTGGGAAGCGCACGGTTTCGGCATGTTGAGCTTGAACGTGCACGCGTACTGGAGATCGGCGTTGGGCTGGTCCGCATGGGATGGATCCCACTCGTGTCCGTGGATGGGGTCTGTCGTGGCTCCGCTCGACGGACTTGCCAGCCCCGCGCGCGGCGTCACCGATTCCACCATGTGCGGGTTGCCCGGCGGGATGGGTCCTTTCGCATTCTCCGGATCACCCACGAGATCGAACCAAAGGTTCGCGTTTTTGATTTCCTCGGCCGTTTTGTAACCCGCCCCCAGGTCGCTCGGGTTCTTGGCGATGAGTTGCCACGGGACGCCGGTGATGCCCCCTACGAAAACGAGACTCTCGTCGCGCAAGGAGGGGCATACCTTCCCTGCTTGGCAGCTCAGGTTGGCGAAGAGCGGGTTATCGACGAGCTGACCGTTGCGATTGGGGATCTGGGCATTGCGGAACCCGTCGATGTAGCGCTGCACGGGATGGAGAAAATCCGCGCCGTACTTCTTCTTCTGATTGAAGCAGCGCAGATTCGGCGGATCCTCGTTGGTCGTGGTCGCCGGCTTGCCGCATTCCGCGTCGTCCTTGGGTGCCGTGCACCCCACCGGCGGGTCGGCCACGCGGCAATTGAAGCAGCATCGATCGTTGGGGTTGGTCGCGCAGACCGAGGTGCCGCGCGAGAGTATGCTTCCGCCGGCGTCCGAGTTGAGGAGCGGATAGAAGCCCTGTCCACCATCGATGATGGAGCAGTCGTTCTCGTCGGTCACGATCATGATCGATACGAGCGAGTCGGGCCGGAGAAACTCGGCGCGCTGCGCCAATAGATCTTGGTCGATGCCGGAGAGAACGGCGGAACCAATGGCGCCGATGTCGTGACTGATGGTGATGATGTTGTACGGCTCGGGATCGATGAGAAACCGGTAGACCGCTTCCAGCGAAGCTTCGTACCCGCAGCCGTGTTGACCCACGCCGGTGACCATCGATCTGAAAGGCCCCTCCAATTCGCTGGCCGTCCTGAGCCCGCCAGGCGCGGTGGGATGGTAGAGCAAGAACCCCTTGTTCTTGAAGGTCGGCACGGCGCTACCGTCGATCGCGCGGCTGATCAGATGTCCGCGGTCGTTGTTGTGGGGCAAGTCGCGCCCGTCCTTGCCGCGGTCGTCCGATGGATCGTCGCAGATCTTGTTGTTGGCGCCGTGCGCACCGAGCGACGAACTGATGATCCCGATGTGGATGTCTTTAATCGGGTCGAAGTCGAGAACGCCGATTTTGCATTGATTGTCGACGGCGTCGCCAACGGTTTCACCGGTGTCCTTGTCGACGCACTTCGGCTCGATGAGACGCTTGACCAGCTCGGGCACCGCTTCGCCCAAAATGGACTGTTTGTCAGCCATCGACGAGGAGTTGTCGATCATGAACAAGAGGTCGATTTTGTTGACTTTGTTTTGCTTCACTTCCTCGACGACGCGGGCCGTGACTTCTGGCTGGGAGGGCGAGACCGGGCGGTCGAGGCAGCCGCTGCCGACAATGGAGACGCATGTCAGCGCGAGGGAGCCGAACACCGCAGCGCGCACTGCTTCCGCGACTTTGGTCTTTGAAGATTGCGTGCGGAGACGTGGCCGAGATGTCGGCAATGGAGATACGCGCATGCAAGGTCAGTAGCCGCACCTGGCGACGATGAGCAGACGATTGCGCGCGCCGCGGCAACGACGACGTAACAGAGTCAACACAGTTGGCACTTTGTCCTTCAACGCGCCTGCGTGCCGACAGGAGCGCTCCGCCCCGACGATGTCGCAGAAGGTGTCTTACGACCCATGCACGACGGGCAGAATCCGCGGCCCTTACAGCTTTTCGAAAAAGCCGAGCATGCGTGCCGCCGTGAGAAGCCAGATGTCCGACTACGGACCCGACTTCACGAACCTTCCGTCGGTCCGCCCCGGATCGGCTCTTCGCGCGCGGAGGACGGTGAACGTCGCTGCCGCGGCTACAACCGAGTTCGCGACGATGACCGGCAGGGCGCTCAAGATGATCCCGTAGGCGATCCATACGAACGCCGCGGCGATCTGCAGCACGAGGAGGTTCCGCTGGCTTTTGGCAAAGTAGTGAATCACCACGTTCTGCGCCTCGAAGAAGGCGCGAATCGCGGCCACGTCCCAACCGCAGAGGTCCTCCAGAATGGGGATGAGCACGCTCAGCGCGTCGTCGCTGATGACCGTGCGCTTGGCGATTTGTGCGATGTCCCTCGCTTCGGAAACAGCGACGGTGAACCCGTCCCGTTGGTTCACATGGAGCAGCACGTGGATGTCGGAGGTGCCGTCACCGGTATAGACGACGCGTCCGTCGGGGATCCCGAGCTTGGATTGCACGCGCGTCAGCGTGGTGACTTTTCCGTAGCCGGCGGGTACGTGGACGAGGGAAGCGATCTCGCCGGTCGCCTCGTCGTAGTCGAAGCGCGTGCGCTGCAGGGCACCGGGAACGGCGGAGTGCGCCAAGCCCAATCGAGCGCGATGCTGTGCGCGCGGGCTGTTGTCATGGAATGGATCGCGCGGGAGATCTGCGTCTTGCAGTGGAAGGGCGGAACAGCGAGCCAGAACGACGCGGCGTGTTCGCCACCCGTTCTCCGGCTCATGAAGCCGAGTCATCGCCTAAAAGCCGAAGAATCAATTCGAGCCTTCCACGCACGTTGAGCTTGCGAAACAAAGAGGCAATCTGGTTTGCGATGGTTCGCACGCTCGTGGATCGCGCGCGGGAGATCTGCGCGTTGGACCAGCCCTCGATGACGTACAGCGAGACATCGCGCTCGGCGGGTGTAAGCCTCGACACCACGCTCGGCCGAACCAAAAGCACCAGCTTGAGTTGATTGGCGTGGTCGAGCCGCAGAATGCAATTCTGTCCCCGGTCGGCCACGCCTAGGGCGCATCCGACGGCCACCAGGTGCTCCCACCGGGCTACCCCGACTTTGCCCAGGATTTGCCGGATGGCTTCGCTGATGGTGGTCGCAGCCAGCTTGAGATCGTAAGCCATCTGTTTCTGGCTGCAACCGGCAAGGAGCGACTCGATGATTTGGCGTTCTCGCAGCTTGAGCTGAGTGGGAGACCGCGGCTCGCGGTGGCTGAGACTGATGACGAAGTTTGCCTCTCCGCGACAGAAGGCGGTGACTTGCAGCTCGCCAACGAGGAGCGCCTCCAGCCCGAGCAGTGCGCGCGAAGAGTCTGCGGGATCGAGGACCGGCTTCCAGTCGATTTCATGAGACAATCGCTGTTCTTCAAGCATCATGGCCGTCACACAGCAGGTCTCGTGCCTTCACGAAAACACCAAAGGTTCTCATCGATCGTCTGGTGCTTTCCGCTAAAGCAAGCGCTGTCCGATAAGACCGACACGTGAGAAGCGCTAGTGCGGTGACATGCTCTACCAACGCGTCTCGCGACGCGCCGTCCGGACCTCCGTGTCCACGGTTTTCCAACCTAGGCCAACGATGCCGCGACTTCCGCAGAACGTGGTGCAGCGACCGCCCGATTCCAGCTTGACGATCCATGCCGATGTTGCCTTGGCTCCCGACTCGACGCTCTGCTCTTGACACGATATGAGCGCGAGGCAGCGACCGTCAATCTGCATCGACCGAGCGCCGAGAACCCTTCGAACCGTTGGAAACACGAACTGGGTTCGTAGAGAACAGCAGATCGAACGCAAAGGCACGTGTGGGGGGCGCCCTGAAAGAGCCCACCACGCGATCTCGGCACGCACCCGATTCCTGAAGTATCGCGTGGCCGATCGCGTGCTCGGCCCCGGTCACGACGGCGAGGCAATTCAGCCCGAGGGCCCCACCAAGCGGTCTGCCATGACTCGGAAACAGCGCGCCGTGTTGCTCGACCTCATCTCGGAACCAGCTCGACCTCCTGCTCGAGGCGTCCATCAGGGGCGTTGCGGCGCCTGACTGCAATCTCCGCATTGCCGGTCAGGTTCGCCGCTGGGGACGGACCATGCCAAGGTTGTTCCTGAGCGCGTTACTGGGCAGCGCGCCCCACGCTGAGCGGCGCGGCAGCCGAGATGCCCAACGCTGAAACGAACGTGTTGCTCAGCGATCCGCGCGCCGCGTCACGCGAACGGCGTTGACGGCTGGCTTTTCGAAGCCGGCGCGCTCGATGAAGCGCACGTCCAACTGCTCGTCCAACACTTCCACGAAGAAGACATTGTCGTCCGCGGCAAACGTTCCGACCTCGTAGTCGATGTCGTGCGCGGGCAACACCAACGTGTCTTCGATCACGACGTCGAACACGCGCCGCTTCTTTTTCAAATTGGTGATCTCGGCAAGGCGAAGATCGACCTCGTAGATACCATTCGGCACGCTGTCGAAACGGTACGCGTAGGGATCGATTCGCTGACTTCGATAGAGTGCGGGGTCGCTCGTGCCGGTGATTGCGCGGTTGGTGCTCGCGGTGTTGCCCTTCTGGTAGTAGCCCCACCCGCCCGTCACGTACGGCTGGTCGGCGACCCAGGGCTCACCCTGGCTATCGGTATAGGCAGCGCCGCCGGCATTGATTGCGCGCTGGTAGTCGGTAACGATGAGACTCACCGGCACACTCAAGCTTGGTTCGCGCCCTGCCGTCGTTTTCAGCAACACTTTCGCCAAATACTGGCCGGCAGCGAGACCCGTGGTGTCGATCGTCACGTCGAGATTCGCCTTCCCACCGGGGGCGACCACGCCCGTGGTGGGAGCGACGCTCAGCCAAGGCACGTCCGACACCGCCGGGACGCCGCTATCCATCAAGAACACCTGATTCGTCGCCTGCGAGATCATCCACAGGTTGCCGATATCGTCCATTTCCAGGCCCGCGCCGTTGAACCCCGGTAGCGGGTGACGCAGCGTGGAAAGCACGGTGCAATCGTCTGGATTGAGCTGGTAGATCGTATCTTCCGGGCTGTTCGTCGCGACCCAGAGCGCCCCTGCCGTGCCGTTCCACGCCAGACCCGAGATGACGCCGTCGACCGGTTGACAGCTCCCGAGCAGCGCGCCCTTCGCAGGAGCGGCCAGGCCAGCGACGTGATAGATGAGGCCGTCGGTCCAGCCGCCGATGTAGAAGCTGTCGTCGTCCGGTCGGTAGGCGAGGCCGCGCTGCGAAGTCGCCGTCCACGGAAAGGCTCCGACGATCGACGCGAGCTCTGCGCCACTATCAGGGTCCCAACAATGAATGCCGTTGTCGCCGTCGATGTCGACCTGGCACAAGACGTTGCGCGACGCATCGTACGCCATGTCCCCGGCGGCCGTACCGGTCCCGAAGGCGGGCCAGGCTCGGCCAGTCGCTGCCCCTTGGGTGGTAAATTCGTGGTTCACGCGAGTGAAGAATTCACTGAGCCACAGCTGACCCGTGTACCCGACGCCCCACGCCTGCGAGATGGGCGGAGTGAACGTGAACAACACGTCCCCTCCAGCCATGGGCGTCATGCCATGGGCTTGAACACCCGCTGCGAATAGCTCGCGCGTATTGGCGGCTCCAGGCTTCGCGCTCGGATTCTTCTTCAGCGTCCGCGTCGCGACCATGGATTGTCGGCCGCCGCCCGACTCATTCACGGTGAAAGAAATGTCCGCGCTGCCGGTGTTGCTGAGGACCAGACGTCGGGTCCGCGTCTGTCCGACAGGCAAAAGCCACTGCAGCGTGGGCGGTGTGACGCTGGCTCGGCCGCTTTTCAGCGTGAAGTTTTGGGTGAGCAGCGAACCATCCTGCACGTCGACGGTCGCGCTGGCGCTCTCGTAGCGCGCTGCCGCTACGGCAATCGTCGCGGCGCCGACCGGGACTGCGAGTCGATAGGCTCCCGCGGCGTCGGTCAGCGTCGACCGCACCGGCGCGTTGACGCTCGACGCTTGCACCTCCACACCGGCCAGCGGCTGACCGTCGTTGGCGTCGGTCACGGTGCCGCGAACGATGCCGTACGGCGGCGCGCGAAACGACAGTGCCATTCCGGAGTCGAGCTTTGGCTGATCGAAGCTGTACTGCAAGCCAACCTTTCCGCTCTCATTTTCGAGCCCGACGGTGGCCGACCCGCCGCGCTGGATCGGCTCGGGCCCCGCCGTTCGATACTGCAGCTCGATCTTGCCGTTTTCGAAGAGCACGACCTCGAACGTCATCGTTACGCCCGGCTGACCCAATAACTCGATGTCCTTCCACTCGATCACGAAGCGCCGGTCGGGCGCCGTGCCCACCGTTTCAGTCAGCACACTCGAGCCCGGTCCGACGAACAGGTCGTCCCACAGCGCAAAGATGGCGGCGTTCGGCTCCGAAGGATCGGGGATGGGCAGATTCACGTAGGAAGGAACGGTGTTTTGGAAGCTGACGAAACCATTGCTGGCGACGAACGCCTGCTCATAGCTATTTCCATAGAACGCGAACGGGAACGGCAGGCTCACGCTCCCGATCACGTCGTCGCCAACCAAAGGTAGGGAGTTCGTGGCCTCGACGAACGCGAACGCGGTCGGGCGGCAAGAATAGCCGAAGGAGTCCGTGCGGGCGGGCAACGCGAGATTCAGGGTCTCATCGGCGTCGACGGTCAGCGCCGCGGTGCGCGCGTCGAAACACCCACCCGCCTCGGCGCGGAGCGTGTAGTCGCCGGCGGGCACCTGCGCGAACGCGTAGTTGCCTGTTGCGTCGGTCGTCGCAGGCGCAATGCTCGTCCCTTCGATCGAAACCCGTGCGCCGGCCAGTGCTTGGCCATCCGCATCCCTGATCACGCCCGAAACGGTGTACGCAGGGGCGACGTGCAGGACCGGGCTGACTTCGGTCGTCGTATCCTGGGCAATCACCACGCCGGCCAGCGTTTGGGTCAAATACCGAAACGCCGACACCGTCAGGTCATAGGTCCCCACTGGCAAGCGCAGCGAAAACGCGCCGCTCGCATCACTGAGGGTCGAGCGCGTGAGTTGCGGGTTGGTAGCGCGAATCGTCGCCCGGCTCACCACGGCGCCGTCGTCGGCCAAGACGGTTCCAGCCAAGGTCCCAGTGGGCCCGCGCGGCGCTTGATCGACGGCAGCGAATGCGTCGAGCCGGCCTTCGCCCCAGGCGTTGTTCATTTCCGGCGTTCCCCCACAGGTCGCGTCCTCGACGTTGACCGCGGTGGTCGCCAGCAGCGCGCGCGTCGCGCCGACATCGCGGGCGAGCGCGTCGGCCGCCGACCACAGCAGCGCAACGGTTCCGGCCAAGTGCGGAGTTGCCATCGAAGTTCCGTCGAAAGCCTCGTACCCGCCCCCGGGCACGCTGCTGCGAACGAAGACGCCCGGCGCGGCCAGGTCCGGCTTGATGAGCCCGCCGATCGAGGGCCCGCGCATCGAAAATTCAGCGAGATTTCCGCTAATATCGAAAGCACCGACGGCGAACGATTCGGCGTAGTCTCCAGGCGAGGAAATGCTGCCGCAAGGCGCTGTGCCACCGCCCTGCCAGTTGCCCGCGGCAAATGCGGGAAACATCCCGGCAGCCACCCAGGACTCGACGATGGAGCGATAGAAGTCGTCACCGCCGGGGCCGCCCCAGGAATTGTTGATGACGTGCGGACGCAAGTCGGTACGGGGATTCAGCCCATTCAGATCGGTTGGGGCTAGCATCCACTGCCCCGCCGCAACCAGCGACGTGAGCGAACAAGTGAAGCTTTCGCAGCCCTTGGCAGCGATCCAGCGGGCGTGCGGCGCAACACCGATTTGGTTGCCGCCGTGGTCGTCGCCCACCATCGTGCCCATCGTATGGGTGCCGTGCGCAGCGTTGTCGCAGGGGATCCCCGAGGGCAACCCGCACGCGCTGGCGGGATCGTACCAGTTGTAGTTGTGGTCGAACGCGCCGTCGCCGAGCGAGCCGCGGTACTGCTGGACCAGGGCGGGATGCGTGTATTCGACACCCGTGTCGATGCTGCCCACGACAACGCCATCGCCGAGGGCGCCGATCTCTTGCCAGACCTGGGGCGCTCGGATCCTGTCGAGGCCCCACTCGGTGCCTTGCACGATGACCTTCCCGCCCGCACCGTGGCGCTTGATCGGCGGGATCTGGTAGCTGCGGTCGGGTACGACGCGGGCCACGTCGGAGCGCAGGGCAAGCTCGTCGAGAATGGCCTTGGTCGCCGTCACTTTGACGGCGTTCACGATCCAGAACTTCTCGTACGCCACGGCGCGCGCGGTCAGATCGGCACTGAGACCCGCCTGCGAGCTTTGCGCCGTGCTGGTCAAGGCCTGATACACGGCCGCGCCACGGCTCTTCCAATCCTTGGCGCTCGCCGCTTGAGCGAGACTGGCCTGCTGGCGCATGAGCACCCAGGCCGTTTGCTTGCCGCCAGGCGGCAGAGCGACCGTCGGAGGGGTCGGCAGCGCTGCTTTGCCCCCCCCAGCTGCGTCCGGCGCACTGAGCGCACCACGCAGCGAATCGAACGATTCGCCCTGCGATTCCCCTTGTCTGCAACTTACCAGCGACGTCGCCGCCAGCATCAAGAGCAGAAGCGCAGGCCGCGCAAATCTCAGGCCAAACACCCGCACCGCTGGCCACCACGCCAGTCGGCGTACCCCGTCCCTCGCCTTGTATCGCATCGTCCGCACGATGCGCTCAGAACCTGCGACACGAAAATGGTCATTTCATCTTCCATCTACCGCACAGAGGTGCAGTGTTCAGGCAAGACATCGCGTTGCTCGGCTCTCGTTTGTGACGAGACATCTGCGCGAACTGCGCGAATTGGCTAACGATGTCTTCTGACGAGCCGACGTCATTCGCGGTCGAGCAGCTGGCAAGGATGCGAGGGAAGTTGGCGCAGCGGTTGCGCCGACTTGGCGATCGACCGGGAGAATCGGTCGGCTCGCCAGGGGCGCGGAGAGGGACATGGACCGACTTGCCGTCATCGGCGTCGGCGATCGTGCGCCCGTCCTCGCTCGGGCGCCCGCTGAGTAGAGACGTCCTGCCGGCATTTCGACGCCTTTTTTCGAGTGCAGGCGCGCGGCGCAGCGGATTGGCGTAGAATCGGGCGACATGCCCACCGCAAAAAAGACTTCCAAGCGAAAGACCACGACGAAAGCCAGAGCGAAGACGTCCAAGGTCGTCGCGAAAGCGAAGCCGAGGGCGGCCGCCAAGGCGAAAGCGACGGCACGACCGAAGAAGACGGCACGACCGAAGAAGACGGCACGACCGAAGAAGACGGCACGACCGAAGAAACCCGCCGTCAAGAGCAGCGCCAAAGCCGCGCCGAAAGCCAAGGCGCGCCCGGTGGCCCAAGCCGCACCGAAAGCCAAGGCGCGCCCGGCGGTCAAGGCGTCGCCGAAAACCAAGGCCCGATCGGCGCCGGCGCGGACGCAGAAGGCGACGCCGCGACGCGACGCGACCGGTCGTCTCGACCCCCAATACGCGCGTGATCTGCGCGCCCTGAGCCAAGAAAACCACGAAAACACCGACGATCGCGCGTTCTTCAAGACGCCGCGCAGCGGCGACGATCTCGCCCAGGAGCTCGGTGAAGAAGCCGTGGAAACGATGACGAGCGGCGAGTCCCAAGGCGAGCGCTTGACCGACGAGGAGGTCGAGGAAGAGCGAGGGGGGCCATTCGTCAAGACCCGAGGTGGCGACGAGTTCGCGGCGGGCACGGATCGATCGAACCCGCGTGGCGCGACGCGAGAGCCCTTTCCGCGGACGTAACTCAGAACGTGCCGAAGGCCGCGAGCCCCGCGCCGCCCTGCGCGATCCAAGGCACGATGCGGACCGGGAGAGACGATGCGGACGTCTTCTCCAGCTCACCACGGCGGTAGCGGGCGAGTTCGGTCACCGCGCCGGTCGGCTGGGTGAAGATCTGAAACTCGCTGATCAAGAGTCCCCCGCCCCCGTTGATGAGCGCGTTCCGCCATTGGTCGAAGCCGAGCCCGAGAAACAGCGCGATGGCGCTGTTGCCGCCGATGACGAAGAGGTGGGTCGCGATCCCCGCCTTGAACGCTTCGTTGGCGGCGCTCTCCGCGAAAAACCGTTCCGCGCGCGCCAAGGCCGCGCAGATCCCGGCTGCGCCCTCGGCGGGGGAGAGAAGGGCGAGTTCGGCTTCCAAGGTGCGCTGGTGGGCCATCACTTGGAGCGGTTGAACGAGGATGCCGCCAGGGATGAAGAGCGCCGTCGTTCCGCCGACGAGGGGGGCGATGCGATCGTCGCGGGTATCAGCGAGCGCGGCGCGCGTGTAGTTGCCGGCGGAAAGCGCGAGCCCGGTCACCGTCCAGGCCAAGCTCCACGTGCGGGCGCGGTGCGCTTGATCCGCCATGACCTCTCGAACGAAGGCGAGCCGCCGGCGCGCGTCGATCTCGGCGAGCCGGGGTTTGCTGCCGTCCACGGAAGGGCACAGGATGGTGTCGTCGGCCCGCGCGCGGCGAGCGACGAGAAGGAACGAAGCGACGAAGAGGAGCGGGAGCGCGCGCGCTCCGAGGGAACGAGCGAAGTGCGTGAACCTCATCGAAAGAGGAAACCGCCGCCGCCGATGTTGACGCGTGCGTAAACGCCTTCGATGAGGGCTCCGCTCTGCTCGGTGAATTCGTAGCCATCCGACTTCCATGGGGCCGCCGATAGCGACCGCAAAAGACCCACTTCGAAGCCACCGATAAAACCGCCGTTTTGAGAAAAGAGCAGGCGCTGCATCCGCAGCCCGATCTCGACGGTTGCAAAGCGGGCCTTGAAACTGCGCGACTCTCCCGGAGCCAACGTGAGCCCCTGCTGGAGCGGCATGGCGCGTCCCGATTGGTTTTTGACCTCGAGGTTGTATCCGAATCCACCGACCGCCAAAACTGGGATGATGAGCATTCGCGGGCGCGACGTGAGCACGTAGCCGAGCTCGAATGCCCCGCTTCCTCCCGTCAAGATCGCTTCGCCGCGCGCGTTCACGAAGGGCGCGGTCAGCAGGCCGGAGCCGTGGCCTCCCAACCAGAGGTGACCGAAGAGCACCGCGCCGCCGCCGCCGCCGAGCATGAGGGCAGCACGGCCGATTCCGTAGCTTGCGCCGAAGGCGTCGGGGGAGCGAAGCGCCGTGTCGAGCGTGCTGAGATCGCCGAAAAAAGGGCCGAAGGTAACGTACCCGAGGCCACCGAACCAAGGACGGCGGGGTCGATCCTGAGGGGGCGGCGGAGGAGGTGGGGGCGCCTCGGAGGAAGGCGATTCACCGGGCGCGGAGGGCGGCAGAGGGGGAAGTGGCGCGCCTGCCGTCGGCGGCGGCGCGGGCGCATGGGGCGGTGCAGCGGCGGGGTCGGCGGGAGCCGCGTCGGACGGCGCCGCGCCCGGCGGTCGATTGTCCTGCGCATGTGCCGAGCTCGGCAGGAAGACGATCGCCAGCCACGCGAGCGCCACGGCGCCTATTCTCATTTTCACGCGGGCGCGCCGCGCAGCGCAAACAGCGTGGGGTCGGCATCGAGGCATCGTCGTGCACATGGGGGCCCGATACTCGGGTGGCACGCCCCGTCCGTCAAGCGCCGCAATGCCGCCACGGGCGTGGTCGCCAAGCGACGGTTGCCGCGACTCACTCCTTCCAACAAACTGACAATTCTGCCAACATCTTGTCAGTCGCGGCGAGCCCGTCCACGACGACGTCGTGCTCGGTCATGCGTCGGGTGACGCGCATGTCGGGGGTCACGCGGTAGGGTGACCCTTTCTTGGTGACGAGCGCCAAGAGCTTCTCGGGGTCGAGCGGCGTATCGTCGCGCAAGTGCAGCGTGACGCCGCGCGGGCTCGCCTCGCACCCGAGAGCGCGCAGGCGGCGAAGCTCGGTCTTGATGCGCATCAAGTGCACGAACTTTTTCGCCTCGGTGGGCGGCGCGCCAAAACGGTCTTCCATCTCCGCCGCGAGATCGCCGACCTCGTCCGCGTTTTCCGCGCTGGCCAAGCGTTTGTAGAGGCTCAAGCGCACGCCGACATCGGCGATGTAGTCGTCCGGCAAGAGCGCCTCCACGTCGAAGGAGAGCTCCGGCTCGACCTCGTGGATCACCGGCTCGCCGCGCAGCTCGTGCACCGCTTCCTCGAGCATCTGGCAAAAAAGATCGAATCCGACCTGGGAGACGTTGCCACTCTGTTCGCCGCCCAGGAGATCGCCGGCGCCACGCAGCTCGAGATCGAGTGATGCAATCTGGAAGCCCGAGCCGAGATCGGTGTGGCGCTCGAGCGCCTCGATGCGCGTACGCGCTTCCTCGCTGAGAGCGCTGGGAGGGGGGACGATGAGGTAGCAATAAGCGCGCTCCTTGGAGCGCCCCACGCGCCCGCGGAGCTGGTAGAGCTGGGCGAGGCCGAAGATGTCGGCGCGGTCGATGATGATGGTGTTGGCGCGCGGGATGTCGAGCCCGCTTTCGATGATGGCGGTGGCCACCAGCACGTCGTAACGACCCTCGATGAAATCGAGCATCGTCTGCTCGAGCGCCGATTCCGACATTTGACCGTGCCCGACCGCGACGCGCGCCTCGGGAACCAGGGTTTGTACGCGCAGAGCGCGCTCGTGGATGCCGTCCACGCGGTTGTAGACGTAGAAGATCTGTCCCCCGCGGGCGAGCTCGCGGCGAATGGCCTCGCGGATCACGGCGTCGTCGTTGCGGGTCACGATGGTGCGAATGGCGCGGCGATCGACGGGCGGCGTGGCGATGAGGGACATGTCGCGCAGGCCGCTCACCGCCATTTGTAGCGTGCGCGGGATGGGCGTGGCGGTGAGGGTGAGGACGTCGACGCTGCGCTTCAGCTGCTTGATGCGTTCCTTGTGGGTCACCCCGAAGCGCTGCTCCTCGTCGACCACCAGGAGGCCGAGGCGCTTGAAGTGCACGTCCCGGGAAAGAATCCGATGGGTGCCGATGACGATGTCCACCGTGCCGTCACGCAGGCCGCGCACGGCATCGATCTGCTCTTGTTTGGTTTGAAAGCGCGACAGCACGCCGACCTTGAAGGGGTAGCTGCGCATGCGCGACTCGAAGGAAAGCCAATGCTGCTGGGCCAGCACGGTGGTGGGGCAGAGGATGGCCACCTGCCTTCCCGATTGGGCCACCCGAAAAGCGGCGCGAATGGCGACTTCGGTCTTGCCGAATCCGACATCGCCGCAAACCAGGCGGTCCATGGGGCGATCCTGTTCGAGATCGCGGGAGACTTCGGCGATGGCACGTGCCTGATCGGGTGTCTCGTCGAAGGGAAAGGTGGCTTCGAAGGCCCGGTAGTCGTCATCCATGGCCGGCAGCGCATCGCCCGGCAGGGCTTGTCGCTCGGCGTAGAGCCGCAGGAGCTCGTCGGCCATCTGGCGGACCTGCTTTTCGACGCGCTGCTTGGTTTTGCCGAAGGTCTGGCCCCCCAGCCGGTCGAGCTTGGGAGTGCCTTCGCCCCCCGCCCATTTCTGGATCTGATTCAGCCGGTAGACGGGCAGGTAAAGCTTGTCGCCCCCCGCGTACTCCACGAGGAGAAGATCGACGGTGATGGCGCCGATGTCTTTGTGCAAAAGGCCCAAGTACCGGCCGATGCCGTGCTCGACATGGACGACGTAGTTGCCGATCTCGAGGGCGCGCAGGTCCTCGAGGAATGCCTTGGCGCTGCGCTTTGCCCGCCCTTCGGCGCGATGGGTACGGCGTCCGAAGATCTCCTCTTCGGTGACGAGGACGAGCTGCTCCGCTGGTGCGACCACGCCGCGTGCGAGCGGTCCCACCACCACGCTGATGGCGGCAGCCCCGCGCGTGTCGAGAGCCTGTGGGTCGAAGCGTCCGGCGCGCAGCGCACAGGGCAGATCGCGGTGCCGGACGAGGGATGCCAGCCTTTCCGCTTGCGTCTCGCTACGGGCGCTGAGAAAAATGGACAAGCCCGCCTCGCGCCAGGCGACGAGGCGATCGATGAGCGGGTCGAGCGCGCCGTGTTTGCCGCGCGATCCGCGCGCCAACGCGACCGCGCGTTCGAGGTCGGCCTGATCACGGGCGACGAGCGACGGCGTGTCCTCGGGTGCGAATTCGAACTGGGTGAGGTCGCGCACCGCGGCGCCTCCCGACACCGGTGCGCGATGCAGGGCCAGCACCGCGCGGCGCTGCAAGGCCTCGACGATGACGGCCTCGTCGACGTAGAGCTCGCTCTCGGGCAGATGGGGCGCGCTCCCCTTCTCGGCCGCGTCGGTTGCTGCGCGTTCGAGCTCGTCGCGGACGGCCCGCGTCAAGGCCGGCGGATCCTCGAGCAAAACGACGGCGTCCTCGGGCAGGTATTGAAAGAGCGTCTCCAGCGCGTAATACGCTGGTAAAAAGCCCTCTGCTCCGAAGAAGGCGCGACCGCTGGCGACGTCCTCGACCAGGGCGCGGGCGCGGCTCGACGGCAGATCGACGCGGTCGCAAAGGGCGCGCACCACTTCGCGCGCGCGTTCGACCGCCTCCGTGGTGAGGATGGCCTCGCGTGTGGGCGGGAGCCAAAGCTCTTTCAGCTCGCCGACGGTGCGCTGCAACGAAGGGTCGAACGAGCGCAGAGAGAGAATGAGATCGCCGTAGAGCTCGAGCCTCACCGGGTGCTCGCTCGATGCCGGCCAGATGTCGATCACCGAGCCGCGCACCGCGAAAGACCCGGGGTCTTCCACGAGCGGCACGCGCAGGTACCCCGCGGCCGCGAGTCGCCCGATGAGCGCGTCGCGATCGATCTCCTGTTCGACGACGAGGAGGTGGGAATGCTGCTCGACGACGCGTCGCGGGACCACCTTGCGGGTGAGCCCCGCCGCCGGCACCACCAGAAAACGCCACGGAAGCGGGTGCGTGAGCTGGAGCAGGGTGACGAGCCGCGCCATCGCCCCGCGCCGATCGGGGTTGACGTCGGCGTAGGGGCTCGACTCCGGCGGCGCAAACAAGAGGACGTCGCCTTGCGCCGTATCGGTCGCGCGATTGCCCCATACGAAGTGGAGATCGTCGGTCAAGCGGCGAGCTGCTTCGAGGTCGGCGGTGACGCAGACGACGGGCTTCGTCCCGGCGAGCGCGATCGCGCGCGCCACGAGCGCCGGCATGGTGCCCGCCACACCGGCTACGTGGAGCGTGCGCTCGGTGCCGCCGCTGGCAAGGTTCGCCATTTGCACCCCGACCTCGCGCGCGGTGACGACCCGGCGATCGGAGGGGAGCTCGAAAGAGGCGATGATGTCGAGGTGGGCGGTCACGCGAATCGGGTCGGGACAGCCATTTACTGTCCGTTGCGCCAACGTGCCAGTGCCGCGGCCGGCCAGCCTCTTTCGCCCAGCCTCTTTCGCGCGAGGAGGTGCAAGGGGGGGCGGTAGCCAGAGCGGCACACTCGGGTGGCGGCGAGGGGCTCCGCTTGCCAGCCGATCGGCGGCCATGCGATAGTCGCTCCTTCGTCCCTTGGTAGTTGGGGATAGCAACGCTGCGCGCGCGCTGGTCAGGGCAAAGAGAAGGAGTTCGTCCATGCGAAAGCAGGTTCTCTGTGTGGCCGCGGTCTCCCTGCTCGTCGGGGCTTGCAGTGGGCCGACGCCTACACGAGTGCGGTCGTCGGACAAGGGCAAGGAGCGATGATCGCTCGCAATGACGTCGTGCGGCTGACGATCGGAGCCGATGGGGCGGAGTGGATGCGTACCCCGACCAAGGGTCTCATGATCGTGTTCGCCGAGAACTCCCCGGGAGCCGCGCAGGCCGAGCTGTTTCCGTTTCCCGCCTTCAATCCCTGATGGCCGGGTCCGGGCGCTGGGGGAGCGCGCCCCTCGTGGCGGAGGGCGATTCCCTCCGCCAGGCACGGATGGAGGAGTGTATCGCCGACGCCGTCGCGAACGCAGCGGGATCGGGCGGACCCTTCGCCGCCCTCATCGTGCACGAAGGGCGCATCATCGCTCGCGGCGCCAACGGCGTCACCACCCAGCTCGATCCCACGGCCCACGCCGAAATGCTCGCCATTCGCGCTGCCGCCACAGCGCTCGGCCGTTTCAATCTCAGCGGGTGCGAGCTCTTCACCAGCTGCGAGCCCTGTCCGATGTGCCTCGGTGCGGTGTATTGGGCGCGCCTCGACCGCGTCTATTTCGCGGCCACTCGCTTCGAGGCGGCGGCCGCGGGGTTCGACGACATGCATCTTTACAACGAACTATGCCTGCCCGTCTCGCAACGGAGCCTTCCGCTCGTCCAGATTGCGACGACCGCCGGGCGCGCCCCGTTCGACGCGTGGAATCGGAACTCCTCGCGCGTGCCGTATTGACGTTCCATCGTGCCCTCCGCGAAGCGCTGCGTCGACTCAGCGCTTCACCAGAGCGTCGGCAAGCTCCTGATAGAGATAGATGGCGCTCTTCACCGCTTTTTCCCAATCGCCGAGGTCGAGGCTCTCGTTCTCGGAGTGGGCATTGGTGTACGGATCTTCGACACCGATGAGCAAGGCGGGGACGCCGCCGAGCTCGCGGCTGAACGGCTCGACGAAGGGAATCGTTGCGCCGCAGCCGATGGTGACGGCCTTTTTACCGTAGCCTTTCTCCAGCGCCGACAAGGCTGCGCGAAAGGCGGGGTGGCTGGCATCGTCGTACCACCAGCTGGCCGCGTGGTCCTCGCGCACATGGCACTCGAGCCCCCAGGGCGTACGCGATTTCAATGCCTCGGTGAGCTGGCGTTGCACTTCGAGCGGATCCATGTCCGGAACGATGCGAATGCCGATGCGTGCCCAAGCCGATTCGCAGATGATGTTGCGCGCGTCCTTGCGCGTGCTCGCCTGAATCGCATTCACCGCGATCGACGGCTGCCGCCAGATCGACTCCCAGGTGTTGCGACCCCCCAAGATCTGCACGCCCGGCAAAAGCCCGGCTTGCGCGCGGAAATGCCCTTCGTCCCCCGGGAGGGCTGCGATGTCCTGTCTTTCTTGGGCCGTCAGCGGGCGCACCTTGTCGGCAATACCCGCAATGGCAATCGTGCCGTCGGCGCTGGTGAGTGACGCCAAGAGACGGCACAGTGCCATGACCGGATCGGGCACCGGCCCTCCCCACATCCCGGAGTGAAGCGACTGCTTGAGCGCGCGGAGCTCGACGTCGCAGGTGACGAGACCGCGCAGCACGGTGGTGATCGACGGCAGGCCCGTCTCGAAGTTGGTCGTGTCGGTGAGGACGATGGCGTCGGCCGCGAGCATCTTGGCATGCTTGCGCAGAAACTCGGCGAGGTGGGTGGATCCGATCTCTTCCTCTCCCTCGACGATGAGCTTGATGTTGAGCGGCAGCGGTCCCGCGCCGAGCCAGGCATCGACGGCCGACGTGTGCACGACGACCCCGGCCTTGTCGTCGGCGCTGCCACGGCCATAAAGGCGTCCATTGCGTCGCGTCGGCTCGAAGGGCGGACTCTGCCAGGCTTGCGCGTCGCCCGCCGGTTGCACGTCGTGGTGTGCGTAAAGCAACAAAGTCGGCTTGCCGGGCGCCCTCAGCACTTCGCCGTAGGCGTAAGGATGAGCTCCTTCGATTTCGAGCAGCTGCACGTTGTCGAACCCGCGCTCCTCGAGCAGCGCGGTCGTCGCGCGGGCACTCGTCCGGACATTTTCCCGGTCGAAGCCCGCAAAGGACACGCTCGGAATGCGGACCAGGTTCTCGAGATCGGTCAAGTACTGGTCTTTTCGTTCGGCAAAGCGTCGCAGGGCTTCCGGGATGGACATGGGAGGATGGATAGCGCTACCCGCCGCGGAGGTCATCCGTCGTGTGCAGGGTTTCCATTGCACGACGGCGTCCGTTGAGGGCCCAACGCACTGCATCGACTGCCAATGTGTCGGCTTGGGGGGGAGCCGTTCGACATTCCGACTCCCGTTGCATTCCGCAGCATGCGACGTCCTGATGGCCGTTTTCGCGCGTGCGGCGAAGATCGCCAGTTCGTTCGGCAGCAGGAATAAGGCGCTAAAAGCGCAGGTTCACCCTCCATGCTGCCGGTCGACGCCTCGAAGCGAACGCAGCAGCAGGCCCGCATCTCGCCGAGAACTGCAGCCCTCGACGGAATCAGGATTGGGCCCGGTCTTTGCTTTACACATAGAGAACCGCGTCCAACCATCTGCACCTCAACGAATCTAGAGGACCATGAACGATCACTTCGACCACGTCGTCCGGCGAGCCGTCGCCCAGCATCTCGGGATTGATCACGCGGTGGTCGGCCCTTTTCATGATTTGCAACGCGATCTCCACTTGCAGCCGCTCGACCTCGTGCTCATCGTGCTCGCCATCGAAGACGCGGAGCATATCGAGGTGCCCATCGCCCATCTGGAATCCATCGTCACCGTCGCGGGTTTGACGACGCTCGTTCGTCGCGTGTGCATCGGCGCACGTCACGCGTATCAGCCGGCCTTCGTGGCCATCCACCGCTATCGACGCTCGCGCCGTTTCCCGCGTCGCGTGCAGGAGGCTTGAGGCGGGTCGTCCGTCGCGGACTGCCCCCGGAGCGCGAGCACGCCGGCGTGTCTCACGCATCGGAGCTTCAGGGGCAGTCCGCGGCGGACGACGGCGCGCATGGGCAGTGATAAGCTCCACCGCCATGCACAAAGGGAGTTGTCTCTGCCGCAGCATTCGCTACCAACTCTCTGCGGACCTCGGCGATTTCGGATATTGCCACTGCACGAGCTGCCGTAAGGCGAGCGGGAGCGCCCACGCCGCCAACGCGCCCATCGATCGGGCGGACTTCCACCTCGTCGGCGCCAGCGAAACGCTGCGCGAATACGAATCCTCGCCAGGCAAGTTTCGCGCTTTCTGCTCGCGTTGCGGGTCCCCCATTTACGCTTACGTGGCGGCGACGCGCGACGTTCTGCGTCTTCGTCTCGGCAGTCTCGATACGCCGTTTCCCAAGCGGGCCAAAGCGCATACCTTCGTCGCCGACAAAGCAGACTGGGATCAAATCGAGGGACCGCTCCCTCAGTTTCCCACCTGGGCGCCCCAATCGGTGCTCGACCAGCGGGGCACACTTCAGCGCGACTTGTGAGTAGCGTGAACCGCCGTTGACGACCGTTCCGATCCCCCCGGCACGGTGTGCCGCCGGCGCAACACCGCCCCCCCGGAAAAATCAGGCAATTTCGAGCAGTTCATTGAAGATAGTCAACGATGTCAGGGTGGCATGGTCCCTGCTGAAAGGTCTCGCATGAGTCCCCAGAGCCTGTCGACATCCGTCTGCCTGCGCCGCCTGGCGCGAATGCTTCCTCTCTCGGCAGCTTTCTCGATCGGGTGCACCGCGCTCGGTCCCATGGCGGCGACGACGGGGATAGCTCCCATACCCGCTGCACGGCCGAGCTTCGAAGGTTCGCTCGGCGTCGTTCCCGGGCACTACTTGAGTGCCGGCGTACAGGCCGATCCCCAGGGTGCATCCATTGGTCAGGCGGCCATCCTGGTCGAGCCCGATAGCATCATCCATGTCCCGGGTCTCATCGTAGGCGGACGCTACGTCGGTTCCTCGACATCGGGAGGATATCCAGAACCGATGGTCGGCTACCGAACCTACCTCGGCGATGATCACTTGCTCGCGGTGAGCGCCATCGGCTACGCGGCACACGGCAGTGGATCACGGAGCAACGCAACCTACTCTGCGACGCACGGCGGCGCCGAAGCGGCGGTCGACTTCCGAGTGACGCCCGAATACGAATGGTTCGAGCTCCATCTTTCCGCGGCCGCTTCGCTCACCGGCATCTCAGCCAAGGGGACGTACTGCGTCGACGCCGATCATCGCTATGGCGTCGATTGCCCGGACCAGCCCGACCCCCGCACCGATGCAGCTGCGCAAGGTTTCTACCCCTCTGGCGTGGGATCCATCGCCATCGACATCGGTCGCCGGCTC